>PJEL010000068.1_pt1 | contig 108882 bp, 103 predicted proteins | sample 1853271 | NCBI WGS metagenome assembly PJEL01 (sample SAMN08108733, study PRJNA415343) | Invertebrate metagenome, whole genome shotgun sequencing project. | host: Globobulimina | place: Sweden: Gullmar Fjord | collected 2015-08 | reverse complement strand
ATCAACTGCGATCACTACTTCCTTGACCAATATGGTTGCCTAATTCATTCAAGCCGTTGGAAACGAAGAACAAAAAAATAAATATCTTCCTAAAATATGTTCCGGCGAATATCCGGCAGCTGGCTTTTGCTTAACAGAAGCAAGTGCGGGTTCTGATCCGGTAGGTCTGAAAACCAGCGCTACAAAAGATGGCCGTGATTACATGTTGAATGGCAGTAAAATGTTTATTACTAGTGCGGAATATGCAGGCGTATTTGTTGTTTGGGCTGTCACAGACAAAGAAGCTAAAAAAGGCAAAGGCATTTCTTGTTTTCTAGTGGAAAACGGAACGCCTGGATTAACAGTGGAAGCCGCTGAACATAAAATGGGCCAAAAAGCGTCAGCGACCAATGAAGTTAGATTTGATAACTGTCGTATTCCAGCAACTGCTCTTATGGGTGAAGAAAATAACGGATTTAAAGTAGCTGTGACAGAGCTTGCTGGCGGCCGTATAGGTATTGGTTCACTAGCGTTAGGTGTTGCTGAAGCTGCCATGGATTATGCTCGCCAGTATATTGCAGAGAGAGAGCAATTTGGCCAGGCATTAATTAAGTTTCAAGGTCTACAGTGGAAACTTGCTGACCGTTATACCGAACTAGAAGCTGCAAAGTTACTTCTTATGCAAGCTGCTTATCTTAAAGAGCAAGGTCAACCTTTCTCAAAACAAGCATCGATGGCTAAACTTTTTGCCACAGAAAAAGCCAACGAAATTTGTTACGACGCTATTCAGTTGCTCGGTGGATACGGCTACATTAGCGAATATCCAGTGGAGCGCATGGCTAGAGACGTTCGTATCACAACAATTTATGAAGGAACGAGTGAAGTACAAAAAATTGTAATTGCTCGTGAATTATTAAAAGAGATTTAAGGAATTATCATGGAATTACAAAATAAAATTGCAATTGTTACGGGTGGAGCTTCAGGCTTAGGTAAAGCCACCAGCCAAGGTTTGGTAGCTTCAGGCGTTAAAGTCGCTATTTTTGATCTGAATGAAGAGTCTGGGAAACAAGCAATTGATGAGCTTGGTGCTGATAACGCAATGTTTATCAGTGTAGATGTCACTAATGCAGAGTCTGTTAGCTCAGCAATAGAAGAAGTAATGAAGGCTTACGGTGCAATTCACATTTTAGTGAACTGCGCTGGTATTGCGCCGGCCGCTAAAGTTTTAGACCGAGAAGGCAAAGCGATGGCATTAAACAAGTTTTCAATGGCCATCAATATAAACTTAATTGGTACCTTTAACGTCGCTTCACAAGTTGCTGAGCAAATGGCAAAAAATGAACCTATGGGTGAAGCACTTGAGCGCGGTGTAATCATTAACACAGCATCTGTTGCCGGATATGAAGGCCAAATGGGTCAATCTGCATATGCAGCAAGTAAAGGTGGAATAATTGCATTGAGTTTACCTATGGCGCGTGATTTAGCTCGCACGGGTATTCGTGTAAATGCCATTGCACCAGGTATTATGGGCACGCCTATGTTGTTAGCGATGCCAGATAACGTACAGGAAAGTTTAGTAGCAAACATCCAATTCCCGAAAAGAATGGGTCAACCAAAAGAATTTGCAGATTTGGTTATGCACTTAACATCTAACGCCTATATAAATGCCGAAACTATACGTCTTGATGGTGCAATAAGAATGCAACCAAGATAGCTATTCAGAGGCATTGCAATAGAGCAGAAAACAAAAACGGACCTTAGAGTCCGTTTTTTTTGCTCAAGATTTAATTAAGCTTATAACCGATATAAAACTAAATGTGAGGCTAAGCATAAAAATCTAGGTGCTCAACGCCATTCTCATCAACATATTTACCTTTACCCTGCTTTTTGGGTGTTAGTTCATGTTCATTATTCTGGTTGTTTGTACCTGATGCTTTTATCAATTTATTCTGATTGTCGTCCGGGTGAGATGATTGCTCATCTTTAGCTGACTTCTCATCAGTGCTTTGTTGTTGCTGATTACTCGGATCGTCTTCTTCAATGCGCTTTGCTCTCGCATCTTTTGGCGTTTTATCTACATGATAAATATCTTTTTTGTCTGGTTCGTTCGCAACAGGCCTGCGAATCGCACTATAAATGAAGTCCACCATGATCTTTGTCCTTATATCCTTAGTAATGAACAGGGCTGAATAATTGAGTAAAGCTTACGTATTGTGCAATTATTAACCACTTATCGACCAATATGCAAATAGATTAAGTTTTTTTGTGTTTTGTTATATACAAGCGGTTGCTTTTATTTTCATCTAGGTTTATTTTGTGCACATCAACTTTACGAAATTAGAAAAAACGAAAACTCATGAACTTTACAAACGTAAATACAATTTGGTTCCATCATCACGTACCAACGGAATAGTTTTCGGCTAATTTCGCTGGAGGCTATTGTCAGTCCTCCAAGCACATAATTATTGAGCCCTGGAGGATAATATCTTCTGGGGTTTTTTCGTTTTAGAGTTTAACAATTTAATTTAATACTAAAAATTTAGTGCAAATAAAGTAGGAATACACATGACTGACAAGAATAGATTAAGAATCGCGGTACAGAAAAAAGGTCGTTTAAGCGATGAGTCAATAAAGTTACTTAAAGCGATTGGTGTAAAGCTATCAATCAGAGACAGACTGCTTATTGCACACTCCACTAACTTACCTATCGATTTATTATTAGTACGCGATGATGATATTCCAGGCTTAGTAATGGACGGTATCGCAGATTTAGGTTTTATTGGCGAAAATGAACTTGAAGAAAAAATGCTTGAAAGACAAGCATCGAATGAACCTGCAGAATATAAAACACTTAAACGATTAGAGTATGGCGGTTGTCGTTTATCTATTGCTGTACCTAATGAATTTGATTACAAGGGCTTAGAGTCTTTAAATCAAACTAAAATAGCAACAACCTACCCTTACTTACTTAAGCGCTTTTTAGTTGCTAATAATATAAATGCACAACCGGTAATGTTAACAGGTTCAGTTGAAGTAGCACCGCGAGCTGGTATTGCTGAAGCTATTTGTGACCTGGTATCTACCGGAGCAACACTTGAAGCGAACGGATTAGAAGAAGCGACAGAAATTTTTGTATCTAAAGCTGTTTTAATTCAAAAGTCTGAAGCGCTGACTGCAGAAAAACAAAAATTAGTAGATACCCTTCTGCCAAGAATTAATGGCGTTATGCAAGCTAAAGAATCTAAATACATCATGCTACACGCCCCTATCGCTAAGCTAGAAGAAGTTAAAAAGCTTCTACCAGGTGCTGAAGATCCTACTGTATTACCTCTGTCAGAAAACAGCGACCAAGCCGCTATCCACGTTGTTAGTCCAGAAAATCTATTCTGGGAAACAATGGAGCAATTAAAAGCGTTAGGTTGTACATCAATATTGGTAATGCCAATTGAAAAAATGATGGGCTAATTGGTTAAGCACTAAAGGTAAATTTCCACATGATCACATGGCAAAATCTAACATTAGCAGAACAAAAGTCGGCATTGTCTCGACCGGCGATCGCAAATCGTGCTGATTTAACAAGTAAAGTCTTAGACATTGTAAATATGGTCAAAGACAAAGGAGACGAAGCGTTACTCACGCTGACGGAAAAGTTTGACGGTTTATCACTAAACTCTGTGGCACTGGCTTCGTCGCAAGCAGAAGACATTATTGCCACACTTGGTGATGAGCAACGAGCAGCGATTGAATTAGCCTATGGCCAAATTAAACGTTTTCATGAAGCACAGGTACAAGCGGACGTTAAAGTAGAAACGAGCCCTGGTGTGGTTTGTGAATTGATCACGCAAGCTATTAGCTCAGTAGGTTTATATATTCCTGGTGGCAGTGCTCCGTTACCTTCAACTGTGTTAATGCTAGGTGTTCCAGCTCAAATAGCAGGCTGTAAAAGAACCGTTTTGTGTACTCCGCCGGACACTTCTGAGGGCAACAAAGGCGGAATTACCGCTGAAATTCTTTATGCAGCAAAACTATGTGGTATTAAAGAAATTTACCGAACTGGTGGCGCGCAAGCAATAGCAGCGATGGCATATGGTACTGAATCGATTGCCGCAGTAGATAAGATTTTTGGGCCTGGTAATAGCTTTGTCACTGAAGCTAAACAGTTGGTTGCTCAAGATCCAGCTGGAGCGGCCATTGATATGCCGGCTGGTCCTTCTGAGGTTTTAGTACTTGCTGATGCCAATGCAAACCCAGCGTTTGTAGCGGCGGACCTTTTATCGCAAGCCGAACACGGACCTGACTCGCAAGTTATATTAGTGTCAGATTCACTGCCGCTAATTGAAAAAACCAAACAGGATATCGAGTCACAGCTAACTTTGCTGCCTCGTGCTGATATTGCGAAAAAAGCATTGGCTAATAGTCGCTTTATTCTAGCATCGGACTTGAACGAAGCGGTTGAAATTAGTAATCAGTACGCCCCTGAACACTTAATTGTTCAGTTTGACGATGCGAGAAGCTGGCTTAGTAAGTTAGATAATGCGGCTTCGGTTTTCTTAGGTGCTTATACACCAGAAAGCGCTGGTGATTATGCGAGTGGCACAAACCATGTTTTACCTACTTATGGGTACTCTAAAGTTCTAAGCTCATTAAATTTAGCAGACTTTACTCGTAAATTTACGGTGCAAGAAATAACGCCTAATGGTCTAGCGGCCATTGGTCCGGCAATTATGACGTTAGCTGCTGCTGAAGGTTTAGACGCGCACAGAAACGCGGTTGGTCTTAGACTTGAGCAATTGCAAAAAGAGAAATCAAATGACTGATAATCTAAATAAGACTTCAACACTCGTTGATAAACTTATCCGCCCTGAGCTTAAAGAGTTAAAGCCTTATGAGTCGGCTCGACGTTTATTCAGCATGTCAGGCTCTGACGATACCAATACGGTTTGGCTAAATGCCAATGAAAACCCTTACAGCCCAAATGTTAGCGCTGATCCTAGTCTTTACAATCGTTACCCAGACTTTCAGCCTGAACCACTTATTAACGCTTACAGCCAATATGCCGCAGTAAAGCCGGAACAAGTGTTAGCGACAAGAGGCGCTGATGAAGGCATCGAGTTGCTAATACGAACTTTCTGTAGTCCGGGTCAGAATATTATTATCTGCCCTCCTACTTATGGTATGTATGCAATTAGTGCTGAAACGGCAAACGTAAATGTAACTAAAGTTCCACTTTTACCGTCTTTTCAATTGGACGTTAACAGCATACTTAACCAAGTTGATAACGCACAAATCGTCTTTATTTGCTCGCCTAACAATCCAACGGGTGATGTAATAAACCGTAACGACCTCGTATCGGTTTTAGAAGCGACCAAAGGACACGCCATTGTTGTTGCTGATGAAGCTTATATCGAGTTTAGTAGTGAAGATAGCGTTACAGAGCTATTGAATTCATATCCAAACTTAGTGGTATTGCGTACATTGTCTAAAGCATTTGCATTAGCTGGCTTGCGTTGTGGTTTTACACTGGCGTCTGAAGCCATTATTAACGCTATGAAAAAGGTCATTGCGCCTTATCCTATTCCAGCTCCAGTTGCACAAATGGCAACTCAAGCATTAAGTGAAGACGGACTATTATGGATGCGACGATGCGTTAACGAATTAAACAGTCGACGCGATGCCTTTATAGAAAAAGCAAAAACTTGGCGGTTTGCGAATGACGTTTACCCTTCAAAAACAAATTTCGTTTTGATGAAACTATCTGAAACGCTTGACGCTAATAAGGTAATGACATTATTTACCGAACAACAAATTTTACTGCGCAATCAATCTAAACAGTTAATGCTAAATAATACCATTAGGGTAACCATTGGTAGTGAAGAAGAAATGGCCGCTGTTGAAAACGTATTTAACCTAATTGAACAAAAACTGGACTAACACAATGAGCAAGCAACAACCTATACTATTTATTGATCGCGACGGCACTCTTGTTCAAGAGCCGCCTGTAGACAAACAATTAGACCGTTTAGACAAACTGGTATTTGAGCCGTTAGTTGTACCGGTATTAACTCGTTTACAGCAAAAAGGTTATCGTCTAGTTATGGTATCTAACCAAGACGGACTTGGCACAGACGCATTTCCACAAGCTGACTTTGATGCACCGCACAATCAAATGATGGCGTTCTTTGAATCTCAAGGTGTTACTTTTGACGATGTTTTAATATGTCCTCACTTTGACCATGAAGATTGTAGCTGCAGAAAACCAAAGTTAGGCTTGGTAAAAGGTTACCTTCAAGAAGGTAAAGTCGACTTCACTGATTCTTATGTGATTGGTGACCGAATTACCGATATTCAACTTGCTGAAAATATGGGTATTGTTGGCATTCAATATTCGCCAGAGAAAATGGATTGGTTAGCAATTGAAAAGTTCTTAGCACAACAAAAAGAGCAAAACCGCCAGGCAAAAGTGACGCGCACCACGTCTGAAACAAACATCAATGTATTTGTAGATTTAGATAGTACTGAGAAATCAAATATTCAAACGGGTATTGGATTTTTCGACCATATGCTTGATCAGATAGCATCGCATGGTGGTTTTTACTTAGACCTAACAACCGATGGTGATTTACACATTGATGACCACCACTCTGTTGAAGATACCGCTCTTGCGCTAGGACAAGCTCTAAAAGAAGCATTAGGTGACAAACGTGGCATTGGTCGTTTTGGCTTTGTACTGCCTATGGACGAATGTAAAGCAGAAGCAACGCTAGACATTTCTGGTCGACCTTATTTAGTTTTTAACTCTGAATTTACTGACTACCGTGTAGGTGATATGTCCACACAAATGGTTGAGCACTTCTTTTTCTCGTTAAGTCAGGCAATGGGACTTACTTTGCACCTTTCTACCACAAAGGGGAATGCCCACCACCAAGTAGAGAGTTTGTTTAAAGTATTTGGTCGAGCTTTACGCGCCGCTATTAAAGTTGAAGGTGATGTACTCCCGTCTACAAAAGGAGCGTTGTAATGTCGGGTGACCCTAAGCCAATAAACTTGGTTATTGTTAATACCGGGTGCGCCAATATTTATTCTGTGCAATGTGCTTTTGAACGTCTTGGCGTTGAAGTTACCGTGTCAGACAACCCTGCGGTTATCAAAGCGGCTGACAAGGTATTGTTACCTGGTGTCGGCTCAGCATTTGCGGCCATGAAAAGTATCGAGCAAAAGCAATTAACTAGCGTTATTCAGTCGCTAACTCAGCCTGTACTGGGTATTTGTTTGGGCATGCAGCTTATGGCTAAAAGCTCAAACGAAAAACCGGGGTCGCACTTGGTTACTTCAAAGACAGATACCGTTGATTGTTTAGGTTTGATCCCCACCGTAATTGAACGAATGGAAGCGGGAGATTTAGTACTGCCGCATATGGGTTGGAATGAAGTAACACTGGATTCCCCTCACCCTTTGTTTAAAGATATAGAACAAGGTGCATTTTTCTATTTTGTTCATAGCTTTTGTGCGCCAATCTCTGACAATACGTTAGCTAAATGTAACTATCACTTAGATTTTTCTGCTGCCATTTATCATAACAACTTTTTTGGGGTGCAATTCCACCCTGAGAGAAGTGGTAAAGCCGGCGAGCAATTACTTAGGAACTTTATCGAGCTATAACAAAAGTTGCTTTTGAAGGCTCAATGTAGCTATTAGTTATTAGTTATTAGTTATTAGTTATTAGTTATTAGTTATTAGTTATTAGTTAAAAAAGATAATAGGATTTACATGATTATCCCAGCAATAGACTTAATAGAAGGATCTGTTGTCCGCTTATACCAAGGCGACTACGGACAAAAAACAGAATATAAAATTGATCCAGTTGAATTAGTAAAACAATATGCCGCTGCAAAAGCAGAATGGCTGCATATTGTTGATCTTACTGGAGCAAAGGACACTTCAAAACGCCAGCTGTCGTTAATTAAAAGCATGGTTGATTTAGATGTAATGAAGTTTCAAGCTGGCGGCGGCATTAGAACAGAGCAAGACATAATTGACCTGTTCGATATTGGTGTTAGTCGTGTGGTTATTGGCTCATTGGCCGTTAATGACTCTGACCTAGTGCTATCATGGTTTGAAAAGTACGGTGCAGAAAGAATTGTACTGGCACTGGACGTTAACATTGACGAAAACGGCAACAAGTATATTGCTACGCACGGTTGGCAGGAAAGCTCAGGCACAACGTTAGAGTCAGTGGTAGATAAGTTTCTAAACGTTGGACTTAAGCACGTACTTTGCACAGACATTAGCAAAGATGGAACACTTCAAGGTCCAAATCAAGAGCTCTATAGTGCTCTTGCTGAGCAATATCCTGAAATTAGCTGGCAAGCTTCTGGCGGCATTAGTAGTTTAGAAGACATAAAAATAGCTCTAGCGAACATAAAAGGATCTGGTTTAGCAAATAACAGCCCTAGCGGAGTTATTCTTGGTCGTTCATTGCTAGAAGGTAAGTTTGAACTAGCTGAAGCGATGCAACTTGTTAAAAGTTAAAAGCTTTTAACAGTTCGTTAAAGTTGGTCCATTTACTTCCTTGACGATTTAAGCAATACTTTAACGGTTGTTTAAATCGTCAGGGAAGTGTTAACAATGAGTATATCTAGTTTTCGAAACGTAATAGCCGCTATTTCATTAGTTGTATTTGTCGCTGGGTGTCAGAGCACCTCTGCTCCCTCTCTTGAACAAAAAGGCAATCTGACTGAGCCAAAAGTAAACTTTAGTGAGTGGGCTAAACTACCTTTTGAAAAGCAAAGCAAAACTGAACCATATGAATTAACCGACTCCCAAAAAGATGAATTCCTAGAGTATTATCATCACCCTAGTCAATCGTTTATAAAGCCTCATAAACGACTGTATAATTACCTTGAGCGGTTTGTTGCTAATTTTAGTTACCAAAATGAAACTTTATCAAGCGCAAGTGCTTTAGAGGCTAGCTCAGGGAATTGTATGTCCCTTGCACTAGTCACAACATCATTAGCGGAACTAGCTGGTTTAGAAATCAAATATCAAATGCTTAGTGGTGCACCTCTATTTTACGCAGAAGGCAAGTCCATCTTCGTTTCACAACATATTCGCACAAAGATTTATGCCGTAGAGGAGCCAAAAGACGAAGATATGATGTATTTTGGTAAGACACACCTCGTTATTGATTATTATAAAAATCAAGCCGACTTAAATGGCCGCCATATCTCGAAAGATGAGTTTATTGCTATGTATTACTCAAATTTAGCGGCGGAACATTACGCAGCAGGAAAGTTTGAACAGGCGTATCAATTATCTGCAAATGCAATGTCCATCTATCCGAACTCAGCAGATAACTTAAATACTCATAGTCTAATATTAAAAGAGTTACTTGGTATTGATGATGCCATAAAGCTGTTAACTTTTGGTCATCAACTAGGGTTCAACTCGCTTAACCTAATGAGTAATTTAAAGTTGTTCCTCGAAAAAACTAATCAATATGAAAAAGCAGCAAAGGTTAGTAACGATATACAAAGTATTAACGATCCTAACCCGTATCAATGGTTAAAACTTGGGAATGAACTATACGAGAAAAAGCAACTAACTAAAGCTATGTCATATTTTGAAAAAGCTAAAGAGTTAGCGCCTTACTTAGATGAGGTCTACTTGGCACAAGCGAAAGTTCAATTTAAGCTTGGTAATAAAAAACTAGCAAAAATGAATCTTATAAAAGCCATGGAAGCACCGATAAAAGTGAATGAGGTTAGTCTATATCAAGCAAAGTTATCCGCATTCACGAGTAATAGTGGGCTTTAAGTAATTATACTTGCAGCTCAGAAAGTTTATTTCTCTGTCGCTAATTGCTTTTCCGTTTTTATGCCTAGCTTCTGCATAACCATTGCAGCTGGGCAAAAGCCAGTAAAGCTTTGCTGGAATAAATTGGCCCCGACAAACACAGTAAACCACACAAAATTAGGGTGCACATAAACAGTTAAAACTACAGATAGTAAAACCATAAACCCGGCAAAAGCTGCCACCGCTCTTTCTAAAGACATGATATTTCCTCACTCATTAAATCAAATTAAAAATATTTTCGTATAGTTAGATATGCGTTTGATGCATCTTCAAACTGACCAAAAAACGTTGTTTTCTGTTTACCCCAGAAGTAATTTATTCCCCCAGTCAGTTGCCAATTCTCTATTGGTTGATAAGACACTTTGACTCTACTGTAACCATCATTCTCTGAAGGTGAATAAAAGGTAAACCATTGCAAACTCAATGTATCTTGCATCAATCGATAATAAAGCTGGGCTGTCCATAACGTTCTGGTTTGCTTATCTGTGGGAGAATAAGACAACGCAGGATCAAATTCATTTTGACGCTCTAATTGAAATTGAATCGAACCCGTAAGGTTAGTCACTAACTCTTGCTGATAACCAATTAACAACTTTGATTCACGATTTGGTATCAAAGGGTTACGCCCCTTGCTATCTGCAGAGTTATGTTGAGCAACTTCAAGGTTAAACAAGCCCGAAAACATTGGGGTCATCATGCTGGCCCCAATGACATTGAGCTTTGTGAAAGTAGGCTGAAAATCAGAGGTTAAGCTATTTGGGGACTTATCAAAGCCTTTATAACCATATAAAGCGAACTCTATAGCGTCATATTGCTTTTTAAGCCTTAAAGCGTACTCAGCGCTATTTGGTGTGTTTTTATCGCTCACATCAAAACCAGGGGCTATATTTATTCCACCATTTAGCTGCCCTGCTATTGGGTTATAAAACGAAAACACATCTCCATTAATATATTGATCTGATACAAATTTTGGCGTGATTACCAAGTCTACATTTGCAAAGTCATAATAACCTGAAGCTTTTACTGCGAGTTGCGGCGCCTTTAGGTACTCATCGTCTCGACCTGCAAAAAAGCTCTGCCAGTCCTTTGCAAACATATCATTGAGAAACAAGTAATCGCCTGTTCCCCAAGTTAAAATTTGCTGACCGGCTTTTATATCCCAGCGATCGCTTACTTTACCCTGCCAATTTAATTCTCTAATTTGACCACGCCATTTTGATTGAACGCCATCGTAAAAAACTTGGCCTCTCAATTTAATGGTTGAAGCATTAAGTTTATAGTCACCCTGAGCCTGAATTCGAATATCATTTAAAGTACTACTTGTCTTTAAAGCTGGATCGTCACTCAATCTTTTACCTAAGGCAACCTCAACAAAAGCCGCTAAATTACTCCAGCTAGTTTTCGCTTTTTCTGCCCATGGATCATCGCCCCAGCTATCATCACTCGCATTATCATCACCCCAAATGTCATCAGGCCAATCGGTATTAGTTGAAGCAAAGGCACTGGCAGTAAATAGAATACCTACGCAACTTATACTTTTAAGCAAAGCCAAAATAGTTTTCTTAGATAACAAGTTGGAAAATAAGCTGTTAACTTTCATATGATTTTTCTAACCCTATCTGCGTAACCATTCAATAGGCGGGGTTCTTAAACTACGCTCAGTAAATATGCTGTCTGGCAAACCAATGTCGTAACTAATATTACGAAACTCCATTAACGTATAACCACCTGTTTTCACGTCAGATATTTTTGATTTAGTCACAGTGACATAACCCGAAACATCTTCAGTTTCTAAGGTTTCAACCTTTCGGTATAAAGTATTAGAGGCATCATAAAACTCAATCACCATTGGTAAGTATGAGCTTTTATCAATTTGTATTTTGTAATACGAAAACTCAACGTCGTTTGCTACTTTAGGTGTTGCTTTTAAAATGTATCTTTGTTCGGTTTGCTCCAATAGCTCAAAACTATCAACTTTGGTAGAACGCCCTGAAACATCTTCATAAAAAAAGTGAGAGCCCACAAATGAGGTTCGTTTATCGCCTGCTGAAATTCTTTTCACCAAATCTAAGCCTGGTAAATATAACCAACGGTCATCATCTGTTGATACATCGTTATGTTTTTCAACACGAAACACCATGCCGCTAACGTCTGCCGGACGAGAGAAAAACACTAGCATTTTCTGATCGCCACCGTCCTCAACGTCTTTGCGTAAGATAGTAAACTGTCTTACTTGTCTGCGTTCTTGTTCATCAATGATCATCATTCGAGCTTGTGTTTTGCCATCTTTACCAGCGTAGTATGCTGCTAACTCTGCTTTAGAGATTATCTGTTCAGCCGTTATTTCAGTTGCCGATTGCACTGAGCCGCTTGCTAAGATTGCTGCTACTAGCGCAACAGATGTTGTAATACTTTTTAATAAATTAATCATGTTTACCTCGCTTTATAATAGTCAGTACTGCCGGTAATAAAATTAATGTAACTAACGCTGAAATTGCCATAATACTCGCTAAAAACACGCCAACGGTTACGTAAGGAACTAAAGGTGCAAATAACAATGGCGTAAAACCAAGAGCTACAACAGACGCATTTTTTGTTATCGCATTAGCTGGTTCGCCAAACATAATATTCATTGTTTGTTTAATTGAACCCGTTTCTTTTAGTGCGCTTCTAGCGCGTTCCAAAAAGTGAATCGCAAAGTCCACAGATAAACCAAGGGTCAGTGCAGACAGCACGGCAATGGGCATATCGTAATCTTTACCAATCCAACCAATAAGGCCATAAATAAAGGTAATGGTGATCGTCAGCGGTAACATGGCTAACAAACCATAAACAAAAGACCTAAACAGCAGAACCATCATAATAAATACGATAACAAAGGCACTCATTAGACTATCTAACATGCCAGTTACCATTTGCTCCTGCCAAGCAACATTCAAATAAGCTTTACCGGCCCATCCTGTAGAAATGTTTTCTGGTAATGGATTTTGTTTAATATATTGTTCAACGGATTCTATAACCGAGGACATATGCTGGTTATCACCGCTGGTTAACTGTAACCAAACCAAACTTTTTCTATAGTCTGGTGTTACAAAGTGCCATAAGTCTCCCGGTCGATGTGACGATTGGTACTGAATTAAGGTTTGAGCAACACCATTCGCAGAGTCTGGTAATTGATAGTCGACGATATCGCCACTTCGTAGCTCTCGGTTCACTACTTTTACAATATCCGCTAATGAGTTCGACTTACCCACTAACCCAGTTGTTGCCAAATAGTTTTGTAAACTCTCTATGTAAGTTAATACTTCAGGTGATGTGAATCGCTTTGATTTTTGCTGGGCAATTTCAATTGATTTAAGTTTAGACTCCAACCATAGAATGGCCGGCTTATCGGACACTTCAAATAACATATCTTCAATTTCATAAACCAGTGTATTTAATTGGTTTACTACACTTTTATCGCTTGATAAAGAAGCTTGCAGTTGACTCGCATGCCACTCAATTAAACTGGCAGGAATTTCACTACCTTCCAACAAGGTTTTAACAGAAGGCAGCACCGACTCGTCTTGCAATACAAAGTAAGCGTCATAAGTTCCTGCAAACTGTTGGTTTAATTCTTTGTCGGCAACGCGAATTGGATGATCTTCTTTGAACCAACGTACAGGATTGTCATTAATTTGAATTTTAGTAACACCAATAGCAGACCAAATAAAAATTAGACCGAAAATGACTATGTGCAAGACTTGGCGTTTTTTCGCAATATTCCCAATAACATTTACAAACGCAGCTAAACCACTTTTTTGCTCTAAACTTTGTTGATGGGAGTCTTGCAACTGTTTTAACGACTTATCGCTAAGACGACTAATGTATGCCGGTACAAATAATATGGTGGTCACAAACGCTAAGATAATACCAAACCCGATAAACGCACCAAATATTTGTACTGGTGGGATTGGTGTTAGCATAAGTGATAAAAAGCCAATCGTAGATGTCACTGAAGTAAATAACATAGGTGTAAACAATTCACCAACTACGGTCTTAATAACGGATTTTTTGTCTTGGCCTTCTTTATAACGGTCTGCAAATTCCGACATTATATGAACCGAATCAACCACGGCTATCGGCATTAAAAAAATCGCAATCATAGAAGACATGATGTGAACCGTATAACCTAAACCAATCAACAAACCCATAGTTACGATTACGGTTGTCATTGCCACAATCATGGCTGCAGAAATAAATTTTATATTTTTAAAAAGAATAAATAATAGGATAAAGATAGCTAAACCGGCAAGCGGTGCAGAAATTCCCATTTGGACAAACATTTCATAACCAAAGCGGTCTTCTGCAACGGGTAAACCGGTTATATGCCAATCAGCTGATGACGAAAATGAATCAATCGATGTTTGAATTTCTTGGGCGATTAAATAGCTTTTGTTTTTATCTTCAAGTGGGACATATATCGCCACTGCATTTCCATTTTCAGAGGCCAAGGTGTTATTTAACAATGGCAGCTTTTTTATCTTTTCTAAAACAGCACTTGCATTCTTTTGGTTCTCAGGGGCTTGCTTCATCAGCCATTCAAATCGAATCGCGTTTGAACCAAACTCCGTTTTTTCTTGAGTTACATTATCTACTACAGAAACCGACATAACGTCTTTTTCAATAACGCCCTCAATACTTAAAATATGATTGGTTAATTGCTCAATTTCTTTAAGTACTGTAGGTGTAAATACACCAAACTGTTCAGTTTGGACTGCACCAACGACAATAGAGTCGTGCATTAAAAAGTCGGATTTTGTTTGGTTATGAAAAACGCGCGCGGCATTATCAGCCGGTAACATGTTTTCTGGATCAGTATCGATTTGAATTGATGGCATAAAAGCCAAGGCAACTATTACCATAATGATCATTACCGCATATATCTTTTTAGCGTGATCAAGGCTCAGTTGTATTGATGAATTTATTAGCCTATTCATGTAAGTCTTCTTAGTTGATTAACTATATACCGACATTATATATTAGTAATTCCTAATACATAATAGCCTGACTAGAATTAATATAACCAAACAGATACTTGTATATTCCTTTTAGGTATAAAAAAAGGGCCAGTAAATACTGACCCTTCGCACTTCTCAAATTAACCTATGGTCTATTTTATATAACCACGAGGTTTGTTTTCTTTTGATGTATAACGATCACGCAACTTATCTTGACGAGACTCTGTCGTCACTTGTTCACCGTCAATCCAAATGTTTTCTACTCTTGAACTGATTTCAAACGGGTCACCACTCCAAAGTACTAAGTTTGCTGGTTGTCCTTCGGCCACTACGCCACCAGGAATACCAAACACTTCCGCTACATTTTTAGTTACCGCTTTTAGTGCACCATCACGACTTAAGCCGTTCGCTATCGCAACACCAGCATCTGTTCTAAGGTTATAACTTATGTGGGTGTCAGGTTGAGTAAGAATAAGCTTAATACCTGCTTGCTCTAAAATAGCCGCGTTTTCTAATGATGCATTTAAAGAGTCAAAGCTACCAGGTAGGTTTGATAAGCTCTCCATGATCACAGGAACACCCGCTTCAGCAATTTGCTCTTTAACGCGCACTGCGTCCTTAGCTCCAGATAAAACAAGGTTTAAACCAAACTTCTCTTTAAGTTTTAACAAATGAAGAATGTCAGTTGCTCGTTCAACATCAGCAATAAGAGGTTTCGACCCGTCTAATAAAGACGACAATATTTTCTCTTCTTTACTTGGCTCTTTTTTATCGCCCTCTTCTTTTTTGTCTGACTTTTTCGCTTTTTCAGCTTTGTCTAAGTGAGCTTGCAGTTCTTCTTCTAAGCTAACTAAGCTAGATGCTCGTGAACCACGACGCTCTGAACCAAAGTAAGCCAAAGTAGCGACATTTGACGCGACAACACTGTCATATTCACCAGACAAATCAGCAGCAAATATTTGACCTGCCCAAATGCCCTCGCTACCACGAGGCGCAACTAAGCTATGAGTAATACCGCCTTTACGAGTAAAAGGAATTACGGCACTGTTTGGGTTAAAGGCAATTGAAGGTTCAAATGTAATCCCACCCTTTTTAGCGCCCATATCACGTGACGCAGATACTGCATCTACTTCTACTAGGCCTAATTGGTTCAAAGATGAAATAAAGCCCGCCGTTAAAATACGGCCTTGACCATCTACAGTAGAATCAACATTTAATTCTGCTGGGTTAATCGAAACAATCTTTCCATCTTCGATAACTACGCTAGCGCCGGTTAGAACACCTTGTTCAGTACCGGTATAAACTGTTGTATTTGTGATCGCTACGGTATCAGCCAAACTAGCAAAACTAGTAGCTAGGGCAGCGAAAACCAATGAGAGTTTTAAAATTTTCATGTTTTTCTCCTTATTGCTGACCTAGTAAAAAGTCACTTTTTGCTTTGTAAGTATCATCATTCGCATCAAACACTTTCGCACCATCTACAAAAACCTGTTCTGCGATTGCATAAGAACTAAATGGGCTTTGGTTCCAAATGACAACATCACCAGCCTTACCTTTTTCTAGTGAACCGGTTTTATTCTCGATACCTAGCGACTTGGCCGCGTTATAGGTAATCCATTTGATAGCGTCCGCCTCAGTGATTTCAAAGCCGTTTTCATTCGCTCTGTACATTGATTTTGCAGCTTCTTGGTTTAAGCGTTGAATTGTTGTGCCTGAATCTGAATGCACAACCGCACATGAATTCTTAAACGAGTCAACGACTGCTACGTTTTCTAAAATCATGTCATAGGCTTCCATTTTGAAACCCCACCAGTCTGGCCACATAGCAGCACAGTTACCATTCTCAGCTAATAAATCACCAATTTTATAGGCTTCAATTGCGTGGTGGAACGTACCAGCGTGATAATTAAACTCTTTTCCAAGGTCTATCATCATGGCCATTTCTTCAGCTTTATAGCAGTGATTATGGATTCTGATATCACCATCTAGTACGCCTTTTAGCGTATCTAACGTTAGGTTACGTGATGGCGCCTCAGGATTTTTACCCGCTTCATAGTCGCGGTCGTATTTTTCCCATGCTCTTTTATACTCAGCAGCATCAGCCCAAGCTTGTCTGTAACCAGCCATGTTACCCATTCTGGTTGAAGGCGAAATATTTTTACTGCCATAAACACGTTTAGGGTTTTCACCACACGCCATTTTTAAACCGTAAGGCGCGTCAGGGAATTTCATACCTTGCATAGTATGTGATGGCACGTTTTTAAGTGTAACGCCTCTACCACCTATAAGGTTGGCCGAACCCGGTAATAACTGCAGAGTTGTAATACCACCAGCACGAGCTGCTTCAAAACCAGGATCTTGAGGCCAAACAGAGTGTTCTGACCATACTTCTGCCGTAACTGGAGCCGTTGCTTCATTACCATCACTGTGAGACTCAACGCTTGGTGAAGGGTAAACGCCTAAATGCGAATGCACGTCTATAATGCCTGGAGTTACCCATTTGCCTTGACCGTCAATTACTGTTGCACTGCCGTGCTCTAAATCTGCACCAACTGCAGAAACCTTACCATTCACCAATAGGACGTCGGCATTATCAAGTCGTTCACCTGTGCCCGTTAACACCGTTGCACCTTTTATTAAGGTCGTCATTTGTGTCATTGGTTCGTATGTACTTGGATATGGATTTGGATTTATTTCAACTTTCGGATCTTGAGCTTCAATGCCTGTACAGCCGGCAATAATAGAGGAAGCAATCAAGGTCGTACTAAATGCGAGTTTACGCATGGCAGGTTCCTTTTATTGTTTTTATTCAAAAATCTGATGATTTGCATAGATATAGCATAATTATCAGATTGATGACACGAAACAACAAAAATACGATAGATCGAAGGTTTATTAAGAAGCAAAGTGTTTGTGAGCCATCTGTTTAGAGTTATTGCAAAACAATATTTAAAATAAAGCCGCGAACAAACAGTATTGGTATTGGTATTGGTATTGGTATTGGTATTGGTATTGGTATTGGTAACGATTTTAGATTGAGAATATCTTATGGGGAATAACGTTTTGCTCTGTTTTAGATAGTGGGGTTTATCTCAAAGCAAAAAAAGTGGCGGAACGGACGAGACTCGAACTCGCGACCCCCGGCGTGACAGGCCGGTATTCTAACCAACTGAACTACCGCTCCAGCTTAGTTTACATATTTAGCATTGCACAAGTGATGTTGGCGGAACGGACGAGACTCGAACTCGCGACCCCCGGCGTGACAGGCCGGTATTCTAACCAACTGAACTACCGCTCCGTTGCTTATCACTTGTTGTCAGCTTTGCTAAACAACGGCGCGAATATTAAAGTTTGATTGGGCAACCGTCAACACCTTTTTATAAATAAATGATTTGTTTGCTTAGTTTCTAATCATCTGGCAAAGAAAGGTCTAAAATATCATCAGAACCTTCTTGTTTTGATGCTTTTTCAGCCGACTTTTCTTTATTTTCAAGATCCGTATTTTTGTCTGATTTAGATTTCTTTTTGAATTTTATTAATTTAAGTGGGTTCGGTATGCTTCTTTTTAAAACAAATAACCAAATAACTAAAAAACCCACCGTTAAAATCACTAAATTCAAGGTAATAATTAGTGCAACAGGTACAGGCTCTTCTTTTACTTCTTCTACTTTATCAGCGGATGCCTCTAAATTTTCACTTAATTCCTGATCCAAAGTATCCGTTGTTGCTTCATCACCACTCTCATTTTCAGTCATTGTCGCAGCTGGGTCTGGAATGTCCGTTGTAAATATATACGCAGGAGGTGAAAGCACAAACTCTCTTCCTTCCTTGTCCTTACCAAACACTTCGGTTTCAACTTGGAATTGCCCGTAATCTGCCTGAAATAAACTGAGCGTTCTGTCTTGATCATTGTTTAAATGAAAAGTTTCAGTGTCTCCATTTGGAAATGTAATGACGCCTTGAAAAACAAGTTGTTCATTGTCTAGATACGTATCGTCAACTTCAATCGTTACATAATGATACTTTTCATCGCCAACAGCGGTTTTAACCGTAAAGCTAATTGGTGCTGGCAAGACCATAATTTCAGCTTGAACCACCTCTCTAGTAAATAACTCAGCCTGAACTCTATACTTAGGTGTCCACTTGCCTACTTCACTATTAAAGTCGAACTGAACGGTAAACTCACCGTCTCGAGGCCGCTCATCCAAAAGTCGGCCATCATCAAAAAACTCACCAAGTGTGTAGATACCTGCTCCAAAGTTTTCTAATTCAGCATCATTAGTTGAGTATAAATAAGCACGCAACCTTACTACGTCTCTTATGGCTGGGTCTCTAATAAGCTCCCGAGCATTAGTAACTTTTGCTTTTGCTTTTATTCGCTCTGTCTGAAATACCGATGAAGGTAAAGGCTCAACAACGAGTTGAACATCTGACAACACCAATATTTTACTGGAGTCTTCGATTCGACCTAAGGCTTGCCAAGGACCAGGCATGGGTTTTTTTAATCGTATTAGGTCATAACTAACATCTGCATGCCAATCTACTTCCCCTGTCTCAGCAGCAGTAACATAAATTTTAGAACCATCAGGCTTAACCAGTACAACGGGCGTTGAACCTCGTTTTCTAAACAACAGAAGAAGTAGCTCATCTACTTCATAATCTATTCTAAAACGATTATTAAGAAGTTTGATTTGGTTAGTGCCCTTAAAGTTCTTAAGCATTTCTAGCGTTGGCTGTGCTTGTGCTTTTGTTGGGTCAAGGACTTTAGGTAATACAGCGCCAGGCATGGCAAATGAATTAGCAACCGGAAACATGAGCATTAATGTTAAAAAAACAAATACTCTTTTTAAGTCTAAGGCATCTACCTTATTAATAGTTCTCTTTTTTAATGCTGAGATGTTCGCCACAGTGGTACTCCACCCTCTTTTTCTATTATGTCTAAACGAGCCTCATGCTCAGATAGCTCGTTATTACTCGCTGCAACTATTTTCAAATGACGCATTTGAGTTTTATTTGAACCGTCTTGATTCAACTGTTGCGCTTTTAATTGATGTGCTAAATCCATATCAACTTGACCACCTGTCATTCGCAGGTAAACATCAGCCAAAATTTCTGAATCGAGTAACGCGCCATGCAGCATACGATGAGAGTTATCTATCTCGTAACGTCGGCATAACGCATCCAAACTGTTCTTTTGACCGGGATGTTTGTCTCTTGCCATCACTAATGTATCGACCACAGCGCAAAACTCTGCAGTTTGTGTCCAATCCTGCCATAAAATGCCAAATTCATTATCCATGTGACCGATATCAAATGGTGCATTGTGAATAACAAGCTCACCGCCCCTAATATAGTCAAAAAACTCATCGGCAATATCCCTAAATAAAGGTTTGCCGCGTAAGAATTCATTTGTAATACCGTGCACCCCAATCGCTTCATCTTCTATCATGCGTTGTGGGTCAATATAAACATGGAAGTTATTACCGGTAAGACGCCTGTTTACCATTTCGATACAACCAATTTCAATAATGCGGTGCCCTGCTCTTGGGTCAATACCAGTGGTTTCTGTATCTAAAATAATTTGTCGTTTGGCCATAATTTACTGTATTCAATGATTTTGATAGTTAGAGTATACTCTGTAATTGAAAATAAAATCACCCATTAGGATCAATGAGTTTATGAAATCCGTACAACTTTTCACAGACGGTTCCTGTTTAGGAAATCCCGGACCAGGCGGATATGGCGCACTACTTATTTATAACGGCCATAAAAAAGAATTACATCAAGGTTATAAAAAAACCACCAATAATCGAATGGAGCTTTTAGCCGTTATAAAAGGTCTTGAAGCCATTAGCGAATACTGCAAGATAGATGTCACCACAGACTCAAATTACGTAAAAGACGGTATTACCAAGTGGATTAAAAACTGGAAGAAAAACGGCTGGAAAACTGCAGCCAAGCAACCGGTAAAAAATGTAGACTTGTGGAAAGCATTAGACATCGCGGTTGCTAAACACACAATTGAATGGCATTGGGTTAAAGGTCATAGCGGTCATACTGAAAATGAAATTGTCGATGATTTAGCAAGGGCCGCAGCGGAATCAAAAGACTTATTAGAAGACAGCGGGTTTCCTGGCTAGTCTTTGCCCCTTGTAATTACATTATTAAAGCAGGCCAAACACCTGCTTTTATTCACTTATCTGGTTTTACTAAGTGCGTTACTAACAACTGCACCTACAACAATTAATAATGTCGCAACAATTATTGAAACAGTTAGCTCACTAAAGCCAAACAAATACAAAGATACCGACGCTATTACTGGTGTACCAAAGCTAATTGATGCCAACCAAGATTGATTACCCTGTTTCATGCCAATATCCCATAAATAGAAAGCACCGCCTGTAGGCCCTATACCAATAAGTATTAGCATCGCCACTTCCGTATTTGTTAAATCCCACACGCCATTTTCAAAGAGCAAGTGACAAACTAACGCGATGAAGGCAACAGCTAGTGCAACCCAAGATATATCCTCTACGTCACTTTTTGTTTTCGATAAAAACCAAGAGTAATTGGTCCAGATAAGTGCACAACCTAACGCACAAAGATAACCGACAACCGCTAAGGCGCTTTCACCTTGGTTTGTGTCTAAACCGTCTGCAATCATTACAACCGTGCCACAAAAGCCAATAATCCCGCCTAACACAGCAAAACGTTTATTGCCCTTAGTTGCCAATAGTACGCCTAATAATAATGGCCATAGGTAGATAATTAAGGTTGCTTCAATAGGTGGCGCAAAGCGAAGCGCTAAAAAGTAGAATATATGAAAGCCGAACAGGCCTGTTACACCTACAAGCCATTGAGTTCGGTCCATTGCAGGCTTTTTTATTAAAGGCTCACGCTTAATTGCTCGTTTTACATAAACTAACGAGCTGGCGATAGTAAAGCAGATAAAAAGAAGTTGAAACGGTGGGATACGGTTTGTAAACACACTTAGTGCCGCCAACATACCCCACATAAAAATAGCAAAAAAGCCTAAAAACGTTGCCATCATTACCCCTAACAAAAAATGAAGAGCGCATAGTAACGGATGTAGATTAAATTACTATGCTCGTTAGACATAAAACTCAACAAACGTTGTTTAAGCCTAGTCGGAATGTAATGCCTCTATAGGGTTTAGTCTTGATGCTTTTATCGCTGGGTAAGCTCCAAAAGAAACACCAACAATCATACATATCGCTAGCGACAAGAAGATTGCCCACATTGACCAAGTCACTGCCCACTCAGAATAGAAGCCAATCACTTCAGAAAGTAGTAGGCCAAATATAACGCCCAATACACCGCCTAGAAATGAAATAACAAAGCTTTCTGTAATAAACTGTAGCTTAATATCCTGCTTTGTTGCTCCAACCGCTCTTAATAAGCCTATTTCTTTGGTACGCTCTAATACATTGGCTAACATAATATTCATGATTCCAATGCCACCGACTAATAAAGAAATACCAGCAACACAGGCCATAACAATATTAAAGATTTGTTGCGTTTGCTCTTGCTGTGCAAGTAATTCTGATGGGATCACCAAGGTGTAATCTTCGATGTCACTATGGCGAACTGAAAGCAACTGGGAAATAGCCTTAGAAGCTAATATTGGGCTATAACCACTTTGAATAGAGACTTTAACAACATCAAGTTCACTGGCTAATTTGTCTGACGAAAACTTTTTTAGCGATGTAGATAGCGGAACGAAAATTCTGTTTCGGTCGCCCCCCAGTTTAACACCTTGGAATTCATCTTTATTTAGTGCCGGTGTTGTCAGTACACCAACCACCTGCAACCAAACATGATTAACCTTAATCAGTTTTCCTATTGCATCTGCGTTAGGGAACAAAGACAACGCCGCATCAGCGCCTAAAACCGCAACTTGGCTAACCTTAGTATTGTCCTCTTTTGAGATTAATCGCCCACTTTGTACCGACAGATTAGCAAGTTCAAAATATCGCTCATTCACTCCTACGGTCTCTGATTCAGCTTTCCCATATTCGCTATACAAGGCATGGGTCTTTATAGACTTTTCAGCACTATAACCCGTTATAAAGGGCAATGTAGATAACATGGCATCAACATCTGACATAGATAAGCCGAGAGACTCTTCACGTAACTCTTTAAGCTCTTCTTTATTGTATTGCTTACCCTCAATAATTAAATTATTGACCCCCATTGAATCGATCAACTTTAAAGCTTCTTTTTCCGCGCCTTCGCCAATGTTTAACATAGCAATAACGGCACCTACGCCAAAAATCATACCCAACAAAGTTAATAACGTTCTTAACTTTTGCGACGCTAGTTCATTCCACGCATCGAATACTAAAGGCATTAACTTATCCATGTTTATTTTCTCCTGGAGTACTTAAGGCAATCTGATCACCTTCTTTTAGACCCGACATGACTTCTACTAAAAACAGGTTCTTTGCGCCCGTCGAAATAGGTTGTCTTTTGAATTGGCCGCCCTGCTTCAGGTAAACAAAATTACCACCATCTTCGTTATGAATAGCTTGGATTGGCGCAAGTAGCTTTTGATTAAACTCTTCCACATGAATGGTGGCTGACAACTTGCGACCCGGTCTAAAAGTGTCATTTCCCGCCTGGTCAATTCCCACCGTTACCTCAAAAAATTTAACCGGATTTCCTCTTTGAATGGTTCTTGCAAAACCAGCAACTTCAACCACAGTGCCTTTGAAAGTTTTATCTGGATAGGCATCTAACGTTAAACTGACTTTCTGATCCTTGGCTAAGCCAATCGCTTCTTTTTCCAAAACGAAAAGTTTCGCCTGCATTTTAGAAAGGTTAGGTATCTTTGCCACGGGTCTACCGGGAAATACCGATTGCCCAACAGAAGCAGATTCACCGCGCCAGTTTTTCTCGTAGACTAACAACCCATCAAAAGGCGCCCTAACTTCTAAATGAGCTAGAGCTTGTTGGTGTTGTTCTAGTTTGGATTGATGGCCATTTTTTTGTATATCTAAAACATCTACGGCACTTTGACTTTGTTCGCTGATGCTGCCCTTTTTCCAATCTAAAAACTCATCTTTTGCGCTCAAAAACTCAGTATTTTCTATTGATTCGATAATTTCCAACTGAGAGTAGATTCGCAAGTCATCAACAGAATAACTTTTCGCAAATTCAAACTCTTCACTAACAAACTCTTTTTCTGCATCAACCTCAGTTTCAAGTTTATTTTTTTCAGTGACTTTTTTACCAATATCCTTTTCGATAAGCATCATATCTAATTGTTCGTTACGTGAATCTATAGATAGTTTTTCACCATCAAACTTTACAATCAGCTCGCCCTTTTTAACTTCTTTGTATTCCTCTGCTAACCAGGCAATTGTCATTGGTTGGCGGCCAGGAGAGTTAATAACTTGTGATGATGCAGCCTCTAAGTGGCCAATTCCAGGTACGTTTACGCTTAGTGTTGAGGCTTCAATGGTATAAGTCGGTATGGTTTCCTGCTCTTCTGAACAGCCCGACAACAACAAGAGTACCAAGCCAGGTATCAGTAATTTAATTTTTGAGCAATTCACAATTGGCCTCCTGCCATTTCAACTTTAACTTTCATGCCTGGGCGCATTATTTCTGGATTAATATTTTCAATATCAATAAAAACGTCAAAAATAACTTTAGGATTTCTATAAGATTTTGTTTTATAGGATTGACCAAGGCTAGTAATTTTTCCTACAAAAGGCATCTCTGGGTAAGCATCAAGGGTGATTTTAACATCGTCGCCAACGTTCACCTTTGTTGTATCAGGCTCATCAAACTCAGCTTGCACCGCAATTTTATCCAATGACGGAATAGTTAAAATACGTCTACCTTGCCAGATGCTTTCACCAATAGCTGGTTTCTCCCCATCCTGCTCAGTAACATACATGACTATTCCTGCTTTACTGGCTTTAACATTAAGTAAACTGATTTCAGATTTTATGCGATCCACGTCGATAGTTAATCGGTTGATTGTTGCATCCGATACTTCCTCATTTATAGAGGTGCTTGTATAGTAACTTTTTAATCGTTGCTCTGCTTGGGCAAAAACTGCTTGCGCTATTTCGTATTGCTTAGCCTGCTTTTCTTTTTCAATACCAGAACGAGAAGCATCAACAATTTCAGCTTTGCGCTTTTCTTTGTCTCTGTTCATTTTAGCTTCTGCTCTCGCTAGCTTTAAGTCTTGCAGTATTTGGGTCTGATTTAATTCACTTTGTTCTTTTTGTTTAACGGCGGCATCAAGTTGACTTTGTTTGCTCATTAAGTCATTTCTCAATTGCATAGGGTCAAAACGAACCACAGTGTCGCCTTTTTTCACCAGTGTATTTTCTTTAACAAGGTATTGAATCTTATATTGCCACATACTAGAAACACTCGGTGGCGATACTGTTGCTGATTCTTTTGAAACTAATACACCCGTTGCTGTCAGGCTTGCTGGTTTCGTAACCTCAGTAGTTACACTGACTTCAGTTCCACAACCAATGATTTGGCTCAAAAGGAATGAGGTTAATATAATTTTAATTTTATTCATCAGCGTCTCCCTCCACCACAACTTGCACACTCATGCCTGGCAATAACTCAGCGCTAGGTTGCTGTTTAAATTCTAAATACATACGGTGATAGGAACTATTACTCCAATTTTCTCTTTTTTCAGACTGACTAGCGACAGACACAACTTGCCCTTCGAGCTTTTGATTTGGATAGGCATCTAAACGAAGCGAGGCAACATTTCCCGCTTGTACCTTATTTACATCAATTTCGTGAACCCAAGCCTGAACTTGATAGCCACCTTTACCTTGAACCAGCATGGCTTTCATTGATTGCTGTAACATGGTTCCTGCAGTAATTTTTTCACCATGCCAAGGGTGCATTGCATGCGTAACCTGACCAGTTATTTCAGCTTTTACTGACGTTCTATCCAACGTCTGGTACTGATACGCTAATCTCTCTTCTATTTTTGTTATTGAAATATTCTGTTTTGATATTTCAACATCTTGCTCTTTTTTTCTTACCAGCAATAACTGTTGTGCTTTAATCTTATTTAATAACGCTCGTTCAAGCGCTATTTGATAACGGCCCTTGTCATACTTACTTACATCTGTCGACGTTATACCAGCTTCAATCCTTGCCTTTTCCACCTCTAACTCAGCAACAACTAATGCACTTTGAACATCTGTGACAGCCTGTTCTAAATCTAACTTTTTCTTCTTTAACAGGAGCTTTTCTGATGAAAGTTGCTCTTCACTTTGTTTAATCTGAGACTTTAAAGAGCCAGAATCAAACACGGCAATTAAGTCACCTTTATTCGCTATTTTGCCCTCTTCAAACATCCACTGAATTTGTACCTGCCAACGGTCAGTTCTTGGCGCAGATACGATTTGTTTATCCAACGAGGCTATTTCCCCAGTAATCAATACTGATTCTGCATTTGCAAATGGCAAAAATAAAAAGGCACTAGATATTAAGGTGGTACGAACAGATTGATGAAGTTGCGTAACTTTTCGTTTATTAAACATTATTACTCTCCATGCTAATAACTTGACCGTCTTTCATTCTCACAACTCGTTCTGCAAATTCAGCAATGTCATCTTCGTGAGTAACCATAACTATGGTTTGCCCTTGTTTGTGCAAGTCTGTTAATAACGCCATGATTTCTTCTGACGTTTTACTGTCGAGGTTACCGGTTGGTTCGTCAGCTAATACAACAGCGGGGTTATTAATTAACGCTCGTGCAATAGCGACACGTTGACGTTGCCCGCCTGACATTTCAAAAGGTTTATGATGCATACGGTGTTCAAGGCCTACCTTTTTCAAAAGGTGAACCGCACGCTCTGTAGCTTCTTCATCTGGTATGTTGGAGTACCTGAGCGGTAATTTTACATTACCGATAGCATCTAATTTAGGCAGTAAGTGGAAGGTTTGGAAAATGAAACCGATATGTTCATTTCTTACTTTGGACAGGGCCTCGTCTGACATTGACGCAACATTTGCACCGTTTAAAAAATACTCTCCATGTGTAGGCGTATCTAAACAACCTAAAATATTCATTAACGTTGATTTACCTGAGCCTGAGCTACCCATAAAGGCAACAAACTCATTTTCAGATATTTCTAAAGATACACCATTTAATGCCTTTACAACTTCATCGCCATTTCTAAATGACTTTTCTATTTCTTTTATTTTAAGCATGACTTCCCGCTGTCAAATAAGCTCTACTATTTAACCACGTACCTTAATATTATCACCTGGTAAAGTCTATGCTGACGGTCTTGAATTTCCGTCGATTAATTGTAACAAAGCGTCAATATCATCACGGAGTGAATCTACTAAACGACCGTTTATTAATTTAGGTGATATAGAACCTGAGAAGTCTGTGTGCATGTAAATATTCAGCTGCGTTTTATTGTCCGAACTTGCAGTGAGTTCATAAACAATATTTGAGGTTGCTCTAACGAGCTTTGATTTCTCTTTGTTATATTGCTCTGGGTTCGGATGCGGCGCTAAACTAATAACAACCTTTTTAGTTAGGCCTTGGGCAGGAACAGCAATATGTTCGGTAACTTTAGCCTCAAAAACAAAGTCTCTATCGGTAATGGGCCACGGCATATTAACAACGGTATAAACCACTTGATGATGCTCATTTATCTTTTTTAAGATCACCGACGACTTACATTTTAACTGCCACTGCCAACACCCATTCTCGCCTTGAAAATAGGGCAAAACGGAATTTAGAGGCGCATTTATCTTAACCTCTGATTTTACTTCTAAAAAACCTGAAGTTTTTGGCATTTTATTGGACCTGGCATTATCTACTGCGCTGATTGTTAACCGCGCTCTATCAGCAATATATGGTCTAGTATAAATAACCGTTTGAGGATTTTTGTATTCTAGCGCCCAATCACTTTGCTTATCTGTTGCAGCATTTACGTCAATAACGTAGCTGAAGCTAACCAGTGCCATTATGAATTGGGTTACTCTTATCTTGGTTAAGAGTGTCTTGGTTAAGAGTGTCCTGGTTAAGAGTGTCCTGGTTAAGAGTGTCCTGGTTAAGAGTGTCCTGGTTAAGAGTGTCCTGGTTAAGAGTGCTTTCGTTAAAACAGTTTTAGTGCTCATTGCTAAACCGCCCTTGGTCATAATTAGATACTAAAAAGCCAGTCACGTTAGGTAAACTGGCTTTTGACTTTGATTTAACATAAATAACCAAACTGATAATTGAAGGTGAACCTTTACTTAACATTCACGTTTATCTTCAATTTAAATAAGCTATTTAACGTTGATGCGACTATTAGCTTTTATTCATTTCAGCTATTTTGCCTTTCCACATTGCAGGGCCAGTTTCATGTACATTGTTACCCGTGCTGTCTACTGCAACAGATACAGGCATGTCTTCAACTTCAAACTCATAGATGGCCTCCATACCTAAATCTTCAAAAGCGACAACTCTAGATTTCTTAATCGCTTTAGATACTAAGTATGCAGCGCCGCCTACAGCCATTAGGTAAACTGAGCCATATTTGGCAATTGAATCTACCGTTGCTGGCCCACGTTCTGCTTTACCAATCATACCCATAAGGCCAGTTTCACCTAACATCAAGTCGGTAAACTTATCCATACGTGTTGCCGTTGTTGGTCCCGCTGGGCCAACCACTTCATCACCAACAGCGTCTACTGGACCAACGTAATAAATAAAGCGTCCGTTAAAGTCTACACCTTCTGGAAGCCCTTCGCCTTTATCTAACATGTCTTTAATACGTTTATGAGCAGCATCACGACCTGTTAGGATTTTACCGCTTAGTAATACTGTATCACCAGCTTTCCAAGTCGCTACTTCTTCTTTAGTAATAGTATCAATGTTAACTCGACGAACATTGTCACCCATTTCCCACGTCACTTCTGGCCAATCTTCTAATTTAGGTGGTGTTAATTGCGCCGGACCTGACCCGTCTAAATGAAAGTGAACATGACGAGTTGCTGCACAATTTGGGATCATTACTACAGGTTTAGACGCTGCGTGTGTTGGACAAGACTTAACTTTGATATCAACAACCGTTGTTAAACCACCGAGGCCTTGTGCACCAATACCTAGGTCATTCACTGCTTTAAGTAAGTCTAAACGTAGCTGTTCATCCGACGTTTCTGCACCTTTGTCCATAAGATCTTGAATATCAACGGGATCCATCAATGACTCTTTTGCCATAACCGCTGCTTTTTCTGCCGTACCGCCAATACCTATGCCTAGCATGCCTGGTGGACACCAACCCGCACCCATTGTCGGTAATGTTTTTGTTACCCATTCAACAATGTCATCTGACGGGTTTAACATCGCCATTTTAGATTTATTCTCAGAACCACCGCCTTTAGCAGCAATCATGACTTCGATGCCTGTACCAGGCACCATTTCAACATGAACTACCGACGGTGTATTGTCTTTGGTGTTTTTTCTCGCACCGTTTGGATCTGCAACAATTGAAGCTCTTAATGGGTTGTCTGGGTTTAAGTAGGCTCTGCGCGTACCTTCATCCACCATTTGTTGAACTGTCATGTCCGTTTTGTCCCACTGAACACCCATGCCTATTTTCACAAAACAGGTCACTATTCCGGTATCTTGGCAAATTGGACGACGCCCTTCTGCAGACATTCTAGAGTTAATTAGAATTTGTGCCATAGCGTCTTTAGCCGCTGGGTTTTGCTCTTTATGGTAAGCCTTTTCAACAGCTTGAACATAATCTAATGGGTGGTAGTAAGACATGTATTGTAGCGAGTCTGCAATACTTTCAATTAAGTCTTGTTGGCGAATAACCGTCATAGCGACCTCTGTATTTTTGATATTATTTTGAAAACAAAACGTATGTTTATTGTCGTCGAGTTTTGTAAAGTTTCAATAAATGATCATGATTACTGAAAATTAATATTGATAATGATACTCTTCTGGTCAATTGAAACCAACATATAAACCTGCAAAATTTAAGTTAACCTTATAATTTTGTTGAATTGTTAAACAAGTTAATCAATCAAAATGTCCCAATCTGTATTTCATAAAGCCTTATCTTTATCAAACGCTGAATTTCAGCGGGTTTTACTGTGTTTACAAGAAACTCCTTCTTTTGTTTTCCTAGATAGCGCAAATAGCTCAACCGAAGGCAGAGGGTTTTCGCTGTGTGTCTGGAGTCCTGCTGTATTACTTAAAACCTTTGGTGATGTTACTCAAATAATAAAACCTGACGGCAGTGTAACAACATCTAATGAAGATCCACTGACTCTTATTGAGCAGTCGTTACAAGAGCATGCTTTGAACCTTGATAGTAGTTTGCCATTTAGTGGTGGTGCGGTAGGCTTTTGGGGTTACGAACTAGGTGGCCACTTTGAGCCATTGCCAAAACCAAAATCCCATGACATTAGTATCCCAGACATGGCGGTTGGTATTTACCTTTCAGGCCTAGTTATTAATCACGAAAACGGACAAATTGAATACTTTAGTCAATCTCATCAACCGGAAAATGACTATCAAACACTGCTAACGCTTATAGACAACTGCAAGTCCGAACAAATGCCTTCGCAGTCACCAGATAAAGGTTTTACGCTGACCAACGCATGGCAATCAAACATGACGTTTTTAGATTACCAAACCAAATTTAATGCGATTCAAGCTTATTTGCATTCTGGCGATTGTTATCAAGTAAATTTAGCACAACGCTTTTGTGCTGATTATACTGGGTCAGAGTGGCAGGCCTATTTAAAGCTCAGAGAACAGAACAAAGCCCCCTTCTCTAGCTTTATGCGATTGGAAGAAGGCGCTATTTTAAGTGTATCGCCAGAGCGCTTTTTACAAGTAACTAACAAGCTTGTTGAAACAAAGCCGATTAAAGGTACGCGGCCGAGAGGCAAATCTATCAGTGAAGATAAGTCACTCGCCCAAGAGTTATTTAATGCGACAAAAGATCGTGCTGAAAATTTAATGATTGTCGATCTTTTGAGAAACGATATTGCTAAAGTGTCTAAAGCTGGTTCCGTAAAAGTGCCTAAGTTATTTGATATAGAGAGTTATCCAGCAGTTCATCACTTAGTAAGTACGGTTACTTCGGAGCTTAAGCATAATGCCAGTTCTATTGACTTACTTCGTGGCGCGTTTCCTGGCGGTTCTATTACTGGTGCGCCAAAAATTAGGGCTATGGAAGTTATTCATGAATTGGAGCCACACCCTAGAAGTGCATATTGCGGTTCAATAGGTTACATAAAACCTAATGGTGACATGGATACAAACATCACAATTAGAACGTTAGTATGTAGTAATAATAGAATTTACTGTTGGGCTGGCGGCGGATTAGTGGCCGACTCAAAATGTGAAGACGAATATCAAGAAACCTTAGACAAGGTGAACAAAATCTTACCTACTTTAACTGAAATGACTGGATAGTACATTTATAATGACGCCTACTGAATTTGCCTCAAGACTGTGTTTACGGCCATTTTCTGATGAAAATGAATCTGACTATGGTCGATTCGGTCCAGCAACACCGCTAAAAAGAGCAGCAGTGTTGATCCCTGTTATCAATAGGGAGAGTGGTCTACACATATTGTTAACTCAAAGAGCCAATCATTTAAGGAATCACCCAGGTCAAATTAGCTTTCCAGGCGGCAAACATGACGAGGTTGACGATACACTCACTGATACGGCAATAAGAGAAAGTGAAGAAGAAATAGGCCTAAATACAAGAAAAATACAGCCACTTGGTTGGTTACCTGAACTGCATACTGTTAGTCATTTTACCATGTCGCCACTTGTTGCACTTGTGGATGGCAATCAAACCTTCGTTGCTAATGAAGATGAAGTTAGCGATATCTTTGAAGTACCATTAGCTTATTTAATGGCTAGAAAGCATCAATTTTATTTAACCCCTGAATGGCAAGGCAAACCTTCTAAAATCCACTTCATCCGCTTTGAAAACAAACTCATCTGGGGTGCTACAGCGGCTATCTTACAAAAGCTCATCCGACATATCGAATAAGATTTTCTCATGCGTAGTATGATGTGAATATTTACAAACTACGTTACAATCTATCTATCGTTTTCTAAAGATAGAAAAATTAAATGTTAAGTGTTTTTGATATGTTCAGTATCGGCATTGGGCCGAGTAGTTCTCATACTGTTGGGCCAATGCGCGCAGCAAAACAGTTTGGAGACTTGTTAGAGTCTAAAGGATTGTTGTCACAAGTAACGTCTGTACAGACTGAACTGTTTGGCTCATTAGGGCAAACAGGTATTGGTCATGGCTCAGGCAAAGCCGTCATTTTAGGTTTATTAGGTGATGAGCCAGAAACAATAGACCCTGACTCTGTTGCAAAAAAACTTGCTGATATTGACTCTACAGAAAAGCTAAATTTGTTAGGTCTTCAGCCAATAGACTTCCCAAGTAAAAACGCCATTGTTTTTCATCGCCGTAAAACGCTGCCATTACATTCAAATGGTATGACACTAACAGCTAAATCGGGTGACGAAATACTTTTAAGCCAAACCTATTACTCAATCGGTGGCGGTTTTATTGTTAAGCATGAAGATTTTGAAATTCAAAAAGAAACGGCGGTTCAGCAAGTTGAAGAAACGCCTGTTCCATATCCATTCTCAACAGGCGCGGATTTGTTAGCTATGTGCCAACAAGACGGTCTGAGCATTCCTGGCCTGATGATGGCAAATGAGAAAGTTTGGCTAGATGAAAAAGTAGTGAGAAAACAACTCGTAGAGCTTTGGCATGTGATGGAAGCCTGCATCGACCGTGGAATTAGAACGGAAGGTATTTTGCCTGGTGGCCTTAAAGTTAAACGTCGTGCACCTGCGTTGCATCGCAAACTGTCCAGTGAGCAATCTAGCGACCCGTTAACGGTTATGGATTGGGTTAACCTATTTGCCTTATCTGTAAATGAAGAGAATGCCGATGGTGGTCGTGTTGTTACAGCACCTACCAATGGTGCGGCCGGCATTATCCCTGCAGTATTGATGTACTACCATAAATTTGTAAAACCACTAAATGACGACCTTATCGTTCGTTACCTGTTAACAGCAGGTGCCATTGGTATCTTATACAAAAAGAACGCGTCTATTTCAGGTGCTGAAGTTGGTTGCCAAGGTGAAGTTGGTGTAGCTTGCTCAATGGCTGCTGGCGCACTAGCAGAAATTCAAGGTGCTAGCGTTGAACAAGTAGAAAACGCAGCAGAAATAGGCATGGAGCACAACCTAGGTTTGACCTGCGATCCTGTTGGTGGTTTGGTTCAAGTTCCTTGTATTGAACGAAATGCCATGGGCTCAATAAAAGCAATTAACGCTGCTAGACTCGCACTTCGCGGTAGTGGCGGACAAAAAGTATCGTTAGACAAGGTTATAAAAACCATGTGGGATACTGGTAACGACATGAAGTCTAAATACAAAGAAACAGCTCGTGGTGGTTTAGCCGTCAATATTATTGAATGTTAATTTTTACCCCCACTATGAAATCGGGTAAACTAGCGCCACGTTAGTTTGCCCTTTTTTATGCGTAATTATGAGCCTCAAACAATTATTCCCATTTTTTAGCAATAACCCTGACCTTGTCTATCTTGATAGCGCGGCCACTACTCAAAAGCCTAAACAGGTAATTGATGCCATGACGCAGTTTTATCAAGCTGACAATGTAAACGTGCACAGAGGTTCATATCAAGCAGCCCAGAATGTCACTGCTCAATATGAACAAAGTCGCACTTGCGTCGCTAAATTTATTGGTGCAGGCAGCTCTAGTAACATTGTTTGGACAAGAGGCACTACCGACTCAATAAACTTAGTAGCTCAAAGCTGGGCAAGCCACAATCTTAAAGCAGGTGATGAAGTTGTAGTGTTAGCTTCTGAACACCACGCCAACTTTGTTCCTTGGCAACAACTCGCCATTAACAAGCAGTTAAAGCTGACAATTATTGAATTGTTAGAAAATGGCCAAGTCGATTTAGAACAATACGCCCACGTTATAGCAAACAAGCCTAAATTAATTGCGATTCAACACGTATCGAATGCGCTAGGAACTATATATCCAATAGCAGACATGACGCGCATGGCAAAAAAGTCAGGAGCGACCGTTTTAATTGATGGCGCACAGGCTGTTGCTCACCTTCCAGTAAATGTAGAAGCGCTAAATTGTGATTTTTACGTTTTTTCTGGTCACAAACTATATGGCCCAACGGGCATAGGTGTTCTGTATATTCACAACAGGGTCAAAAGTCGGATGCAAGCGGTAAACTTTGGCGGTGAGATGATCACAAAGGTGACGAGAACAAGCACCCAATTTAGAGAAATTCCAGCCTTATTAGAAACAGGTACTCCTAACATTGCTGGTGTTATTGGGCTAAAGGCGGCTATTGAATTTATTAGTAGTCCAAATTATCAAACACAGCATAATCAAATTGCCCTATTACATTCACAACTTGTTAATGAGCTAAAAAAGAACCGCAACATTCAGCTTTATGGTGATATGGACAATAATGTAGGCGTAGTATCTTTTACTATTACCGGTGAATCGGTGGCTGATATAGGTATGTTATTGGATCAACAAGGGATTGCCGTTCGTTGTGGACACCACTGCGCAATGCCGCTCATGGCCGCATTAGGCATTGATGGCACTGTTCGTGTGTCTCTTGGCGTTTATAATGACAGCAACGATGTTACAGCCTTTATTAAAGCACTTAACAACACCATCAGTTTATTAGATATATAAGTAGGCGAAAATGCAGCAAGATATTATTGAGTTCTCCAATCAGTTTCATTTTACGTCTTCTGACATATTGGAAATACTGCTAAAAGAAAAAGGTTGGCAAAATCAATATCGACGTATCATGTTATTAGGTAAAGAACTGCCCGAACTGTCTGTTTCATTAAAGCTGGATGACAAGTTAGTTGCGGGCTGTGAAAGCAGTGTGTGGTTAAACTATCAATGGGTAAATGGCCAATTAAAGCTTGCGGCGTCGTCTGACTCAAAAGTGGTAAAAGGCTTAATAACTGTTATTCTTGCTGCTTATAACAACAAAGAGCAATGCCAAATATTAGACTTTAAGGTAGAAAGTTACCTTGATGAACTTGGCTTATTACAACAGCTAAGCCCATCAAGAGGTAATGGCATTAAGGCCATCGTCAATAAAATATTATTGGTTGCCGAACAAGGTGCCAATTGATCTTGAAACAGCTGACGTACGATTTGGATCTCGCAATAGGCCAAGCAAACTAGCACGTGTTGCAGGAACGGCTACTAAGTCTGCAAAAATCCCGGCGAATAACTGTTGGTTGCTATGCTGCGCTACTTTATCAAAATAAAGATTTAGTAACTCAGGGTCGTTTAAATAATCCCAAAAGCGACCTGCAATTATTAAATATAAGCTCTCTTCATTTAAATCTGGTTGCGCCAACAAATGATTAAGCTGTTCCTTTACCAAACCTTTTGCTTCACTGCCCGCCATACATCTTAATAAATGAAATACTTCTTCATGATCTGAAGAGTCTAATGCGATGTTCTGTTGCTCTATTAGTTTAGTGGTTAGCAATGTTGAAATTGTTGAGTGCTCCAACGTGCCACCTAATACACTTAATATCTGCACCGTTAGTTCATCTAACTTTGCAATTAGGTTACTCTCGTTGTTCGTATCTTCAATTCTAGCGGCAAAATCAGCTATACCCTGAACCGTGAGCTCCTGCCATTTATCCGTACTAATTTCATTGTTAAAGTACGACTGAACATGCTCATAATACATAGATGCAGGTTGTTTTAACGCGACTTTTACCTTTGCATTAAAAGACGCCTGCTTATTTTGATCTGGCGTAAATGAATATGGATGGTTGTCTAATTTTTCAGATGAACTATCGTTATTGCCAACAATAGCTGAACCTAACTCTTTAATAACAATTGATATAAAGTGATCACGTTGCTGCAAATTTAATAAGCCAAGCTCGTCAACATCAAATTGTAAAAACCAAATAAATGGGTTGTTTACTTTCGCTTGTTTACTTTCTTTTTGATCCCAAAATAAAACCGCAAATCTGGCTTTTTGTTGCAATGGATAAGGGTAAGGCTTTTCACCTCGTTCCATGACGGCAAAGTCATTTTTATTAATCGATTGAATCCTTCTGCCCATATCAAAAACGCGCCAATTAGCGTCAGCTTTCGCCATTAAGTCTGCAATAGTTGGAACTGGGTTATTTGGAGTTGCCGTCGTCATTATTTATCCTTTGAATTATTTTGCGTGGCAATTATAGGGGCTCTTGCCTTTAAGTGGTATCCTTTCTGCTAAATATTCATTGAATAAACGAACAATGCGAAACATAATTTTTGATCAAGCGCCTGAATTATCAATTTTATATCAAGATGAGTTTTTAGTGGCAATAAACAAACCATCGGGTTTGCTAGTTCACCGAAGTGAAATTGATAAGCGTGAAACGCTATTTGCGCTTCAATTAACCAGAGACCTTGTTGGCCAACATGTATTTCCGGTGCATCGTCTAGACCGACCAACTTCTGGTGTTCTTCTATTTACATTAAGCAGTGAAGTTGCTCATGAAATAAACCAGGCTTTTATAGAAGGCTCCATTGATAAAACTTACTTAGCGGTGGTGCGAGGACATACACCTGACTCTTTAGAAATTGACTACGCATTGAGTTACATTCACGATAAATTTGCCGACAAAGATCGCGATAAAGACTTGCCGCCACAAGAAGCACAAACTCTACTTAAAACACTAGCAAAGGTTGAGCTTCCATTTCCATCGGGCCGTTATGAGTCAAGCCGTTACTCTTTAGTTGAGTTAACGCCTAAAACAGGTCGAAAGCATCAGCTTAGGCGTCATATGGCACACATCAGGCATCCAATTATTGGCGATACAAATCATGGTGACGGCAAACAGAATAAATCAGCCCGAGCAAACCTTGATTTAACAAGACTGGCATTGCATGCTAAATCACTGAGTTTTAATCACCCTATTTCAAAACAAAACATTACCATTACTGCCCCCTTAGATGACGCCTTAAATCATTTAATAAATACGTGCGGTTGGGAAACAGATTTACAAGGAAAATAAATATGGCAACTGTAGCAATTATAATGGGTAGCGTTTTTGGCGCGGCTCAAACCCTGTCAGCCACGGTTCAAAATGAATTGCATGCTGCTGGTCATACAACAATATACAATAACTCGGCATTAGTTGGCGACATTCACGACGTTGATGCGTGTTTAGTTATCACTTCTACAACAGGTCAAGGTGACCTGCCTAACAATATTGAAGGTTTTTACTTTGGCGCAAGGGATACAATGCCAATGCAAAATCAAAAACCTTTTGGGGTAATCGCTCTTGGCGACTCAAGTTACCAGACATTTTGTGGTGCTGGTGAAAAAATGGAAGAGTTATTTTATGAACTTCAAGGCATAGCTCCAATTCCTATGCTAAAAATTGATGCATGTGAAACATTAGAGCCAGAAACAAAAGCGCTACCTTGGCTTAAAGAATGGATGACACACATCCCTGCCTAAGGCACCAACAAAAAAGCCGAAAGATTTAAGTCTTTCGGCTTTTATTTATGTTTTAGTGAATCAAAAATTCACAATGATTAACTGGCGTTTCCAATATTAACCGTTATTTTTTCGCTTTTGCTTTAGGCTTCGCCTTTGCTTTAGCTTTTGGTTTTTTGCGTTTGTCTTCCGCTGTCCATTCACCTTCAGTAAACCAAGCAGACCAACCTGTTGCCTTACCATTATCATCTTCAGTCATAACGTATTGCTGTTTGGTTTTACGACTAAATCTAACTTTGGTTTTATTACCATCTGGATCTTGCGCTGGCGCGTCAGCTAGGTAATAGAACTTAGGACTAATCCTATCTCTAAACCTTTGAAGCTCTTCTACAAATGGTGCTCTCGTTTCTCTAGATTTAGGGAAAGTTGAAGCAGCCATAAATAAACCAGCGGCACCATCACGTAACACAAAGTAACCATCAGATTTTTCACATGGCAACTCAGGCAAGTGAGTTGGATCTTCTTTTGGAGGCGCAGCTTCACCGTTTTTAAGTAATTTACGCGTGTTCTTACATTCAGAATTAGTACAACCAAAGTATTTACCAAAGCGACCAGATTTTAATTCCATATCTGATTGGCACTTATCACACTCGATAAGAGGGCCGTCATAACCTTTTAACTTGAACTCACCATTCTCAATAACAAACCCTTCACAAACGGGGTTGTTACCACAGATATGAATTTTGCGTTTTTCGTCAATTAAGTAACTATCCATTGCCGTTGAGCAAACTGGACAACGTTTCATATGACGCAATGCTTCCGCTTCTTGCTCCTCATTGGTAACGCTTTCTGCTTCGTCACCTGAGGTTAAGTTCATGGTATTTGTGCAACGCTCTTTTGGAGGCAGTGCATAGCCTGAACAACCTAAGAATACACCTGTACTTGCTGTACGGATATTCATGTTACGACCACATTTACCGCACTCAATATCCGTTTCAATTGGCGTATTTTGGCGCATGCCGCCTTCATCAGACTCTTGCGACGCCACTTCTAGGTTCTCTTTGAACTCTTTATAGAATTCGTCAAGAAGTGCTTTCCATTTCAAATCACCATGCGCAACTTCATCTAATCGACCTTCCATTCTTGCTGTAAAGTCGTAGTTTAGTAAGTCTGTAAAGTTTTCAACTAGGCGGTCTGTAACAATCTCGCCCATTTTTTCCGCATAAAAGCGTCGACTTTCTAATCTTACATAACCTCTATCTTGTATTGTGCCAATAATTGACGCATACGTTGAAGGTCGGCCAATTCCTCTTTTTTCTAACTCTTTAACTAAACTGGCTTCTGAAAAACGAGCCACTGGTTTAGTAAAGTGTTGTTTCGGCATCAACTCTTTTAATGCTAACTCTTCACCCACTTTAACATCAGGTAATTCAAGGTTTTCGTCGTTTGCTTTTTTAACAGCTGGTTGAACACGAGTCCAACCATCAAACTTAAGCACACGACCTTTCGCTCGTAATTCAAAGTCTCCAGCGGTAACCGTTACGTTTGTAACATCATATTCTGCTGGCACCATCTGACAGGCAACAAATTGGTTCCAGATAAGCTCATACAAACGTACAGCATCTCGTTCCATGCCGTCTAACTTATCTGACGTTAAACCAACATTTGACGGTCTAATCGCTTCGTGGGCCTCTTGTGCGCCATCTTTGCTGCCGTACATCATTGGTGATTTAGGTAAATACTTTTCACCGAATTCACTTTGAATAAACATACGACAAGCACCAACCGCCTCAGAACTAAGGTTCGTTGAGTCAGTACGCATATAAGTAATATGACCAGCTTCATAAAGTCGCTGCGCCATCATCATAGTTTTCTTAACACCAAAACTTAAGCGCGTGCTCGCCGCTTGTTGCAAGGTTGATGTGATAAATGGTGCTGACGGTTTGCTCTTCGAAGGTTTATCTTCACGGTTGCTAACGGTAAATGTTTGAGACTTAATGTCTTCTAAAACGGCATCCATTTGGCCTTTATTCACAGGCTTAAATGTTTTACCTTGCTGTTTAGAAACTTCTAATAAAATCGCCTGTTTGGCAACCGTCGTTGTATCCGCATGCAAACGCCAAAACTCTTCTGGAATAAACGCTTTAATTTCACGCTCTCGCTCAACAACAAGACGCACTGCTACCGATTGAACTCGACCTGCTGATAGGCCTCGAGCAATCTTTTTCCAAAGCAGTGGCGACACCATAAAGCCAACAACTCTGTCTAAGAAACGACGAGCTTGTTGCGCATTTACTCGGTCAATGTTTAATTCACCAGGTTTTGAGAACGCCTGTTGTATTGCACTTTTAGTAATCTCATTAAATACAACACGTTTAAATTTATCGTCACTTCCGCCAATAATTTCCCGCAGGTGCCATGCAATAGCTTCCCCTTCGCGGTCCAAATCCGTTGCGAGATAAACTTGGTCAGCATCTTTGGCGAGCTTTTTAAGTTCGGTCACTACCTTTTCTTTGCCTGGTAGTATTTGATATTTAGCCGCCCAACCTTTATCAGGGTTGATGCCCATGCGTCCAACTAATGCTTCTTTGTCTTTTTTTGCTTTTAAGGCTGCCTTTTCTTCGACAGACATGCCTTTAGTTGATGTTCTTTCCGCGGCCTTCTTAGGTCCACCGGACGTGGGTAAATCACGAATATGACCAACACTAGACTTAACAACAAAATCCTTTCCGAGGTACTTGTTGATAGTTTTGGCTTTTGCTGGTGATTCTACTATTACCAGAGATTTTCCCATAATTCCTCAATCACTTATAAAACTGTTTCGCCGCTTAACTTTTAAGCCACGTGAGTGTTTTTGGTTTATTTGCGTAGTTATACTAACTTATAAGATATATATGCGATTCTATTCGACTTCAAGCATAAATCGCTATCAATTTCTTTCTTTAACTTAGATTTTTCTGCTTAACTGCGTATAATATAAACGTTTTACAGCCTCTGACAGGCAATGTTTACAAGTGTTACAGGGATTTTTGTTAGTTGCAAAATTATTTAGTTTTAATTTTAAATTTTATTTTCAATCATTCTGGAACACTGAAAAGTTGAAAAATCAGCTTTCACTATAAAAATAATAATTTTTTTTCTGAATAAAAATCTATTTGGAAATGAATATAGAGGAGTTATCAATAAATGAAGTATTTTGAAGCCAATTTCGATGGTTTAGTTGGGCCGACTCATAATTATGCTGGTCTTTCTGTTGGTAATGTAGCCTCCTTATCAAACGCAAAGGACGTATCTAATCCTAAATCTGCGGCCAAACAAGGTCTGCAAAAAATGAAAGCATTGCACGACATGGGATTAAAACAAGGCGTACTTGCTCCTCAAGAGCGCCCTGACATGAATGCATTGCGTCGCTTAGGTTTTACTGGCTCTGATGCAAATATCTTACAGCAAGCTAAACAGCATGCGCCTCAAATATTACGAGCAGTATATTCAGCGTCGAGCATGTGGACCGCTAATGCAGCGACTGTTTCACCGAGTTCAGATACTGCCGACAAAAAAGTTCATTTTACACCTGCAAACCTGACCAATAAGTTTCACCGCTCTTTAGAGCCAGAAACAAGTGGCCGAATTTTACAAGCCATGTTTGCAAACGATGAACATTTTGCTCATCACCGCCACTTGCCTGACAATGATCATTTTGGTGATGAAGGCGCTGCAAATCATACAAGATTTTGTGATGACTACGGACAAGGTGGTATCGAAATGTTTGTGTACGGACGTTATGCGTTTGATCACAACAAGCCTGCACCGGTTAAGTATCCTGCTCGCCACACATTTGAAGCCTGTACCGCAGTATCTAGGTTGCATCAGTTAAACGATTCAGGCGTTGTTTACGTTCAGCAAAATCCAGATGTTATTGACCAAGGTGTATTCCATAACGATGTAATTGCCGTAGGTAATCAAAATGTGCTGTTTTACCATGAGCAAGCGTTTTTGAATACTGAGGAAAAACTAGCGGAGCTTAACCGCAAATATGCAGCGCAAAACAATAAAGAGATGCACTTTGTTAAAGTAGCTTCGAATCAAGTTAGCGTTGAAGAAGCAGTTAAAACTTACCTTTTCAATACTCAGTTAGTTGATATCGGTAATAATGAAATGGCTATCATTGCACCAATGGAGTGTAAAGAAAGTGCGTCTGTATCGGCATACTTAGAGCAACTTGTTAGCCAGAATACACCGATTAAGAAAGTACACTTTTTTGACGTTAAGCAAAGCATGAGAAACGGTGGAGGCCCAGCCTGCTTACGTTTACGCGTTGCGTTAAGCGAGCAAGAGCTAGCAGCGACCAATCAGCACGTGCTAATGTCAGATCAGTTATTTGGCACACTAAACAATTGGGTAGATAAACATTACCGTGATGAGTTGTCTGAAAACGACCTAATTGACCCTAGCCTAGTAATGGAATCTCGTACGGCCTTAGATGAGCTTACTCAAATATTAAACCTTGGTTCTGTGTACGACTTCCAACGTTAATTGTTTTACGAGTCTTAAAGAAAAAGCGACTTCTACGTCGCTTTTTTTGTATCAAAAAAGGAGCCTGTTGGCTCCTTTTTACTTTGTCTAGTCTTCATTAAAAGCTTTAAAGTAATAAAAAGTAAAAGCTCTTATGGCAATGCTAAGGTTAGTCTGTAGTCAAACAGCTATTGTCGGTTCCATAATCATGTCGAGTTGGAGCAAACTTCTCATCGGTTACGTCATCCTGTAAAACTGGCAAGGTAATCTTCAATGTACGAGAATGCTCTGTACCGGCCATCTTTGCCGAAACAACAAAATCTAAATCAACCCAAGCCGCATATGATTGCGGGTAAACAATCGAAATCATTGTTGAGCCGTTCTCATCTGTAACAAAGTTACCTTCTGTTCTAACAATATTACCCGGGTCTAAAACACCATTACCGTTAATGTCTTCATCAAAACCATCGCCGTTAACAGTAGCGTCTAATACACCATCACGGTCTATGTCTTCATTTGTACATGTAACTGAGCGTTGAGAAATCCATTTTATAAATGAATCATCTTCAGCATCAATTTGCTGAACCCAGATACCCTTAGCGTAATGAGTAGGTACTGCTGATATGCTTAACTCAACGCCTGCAATAGGATTACTATTAACGTCAGTAACGTAAACCGGAATATCGTATTGGTATTCTTGCGGCGTTGGCTCTGCTAATGCGTTGCCTAAGCCGGCTGTTATAAATAGCTCTCGTTCCGCAACCGTAATCGCTACACCATCAGAAACACAGTTTTTACCACTCACAGTACAGCCGTAGGTGTCATCCAAACTATTATTGTTGTCAAGAGTATCTCGAGAGTTAGTACAGTTACTCAGCTCACCACTGGTATCTGTACAGGCACCTATTGCTACGCCGTTAGATGATGAAACTGTATTTGATGTATAAACCGTTGTTGCTAAACCGTTACTATCTGTGATGTTGGTAGCAGGAAAAATTTCACCGCCGCTCACGTCATATAGCTGAAAGTTAACAGGTCTATTTTTCACTAAATTACCATCCAAGTCTCTAACCACAGCACTCACTGTTGATTGTTGACCATTAGGTCCAATAGAAAAAGGAGAGGCTTGTAATGTAATCTGGTGAGCTGTTTCCGCAACAAATTCAAAATCAAATGTTGCTGATAGGCCAGGCGCTTTTGCCGTTAATATGGCAGGTCCAGCATTTGTAGAAACCAACATGACTTCTACAGAACCATCCGTTGCGCTTGTTGAAATCTCTGTTGTCAGTGGCATGTCAGTAGCAGGATCCGCACCTGCATTAAATATTTGTCCGCGAGTAGTAGAAAATAAAACATCTCCTTCAAATGGAACGCCATCTTTTTGCCACACTAGCTTAAATGTCCCACCTTGACTCATAGGAACTTCTGCTGTTGTTACAACGTCAGCATCTACTTTTAATTCGTTAATCACAAAAGTATCTGGAGAAACCGAAATATTAAAACTAGTTGTTTCGCCAAGTGCATCCGCGGTTATGGTGTCTGTTCCACTAACAGAAGCATCATATTTGAACTGAGCACCACCTGTAGTGCCTGTATCTATATAGGCTTTATTGCTATTTGCTGAATCTGTTGGTAAAGCTTGTCCGTCTTTATTTAACAGAGCATTACCCTGAAGGCTAGTAAGGTAAACTCGTTTTTGTGCGATCCCATTACCGTCAGAATCTAATACCTCAACAGTCATGTCAGCTTCGTTACCCGTAACAATAGAATCATTACCGTTGATTTTTATAGTGGTACCTGTCACCAATATTTTTACTGTGGCAACTTTGTCTCCAACAAACGCATCAACTGTAATATCTCTGGTCTGAGGCGCATTTGTTGTATTTAAAGTCGCAACGGCTTTTCCGTCTGCACCTGTAACGGCTTGAGTAACGGCGATACCACCTGATGTGGAACGGAATGAAACACTTACACCGTCCATTAGATTGTTATTTTCGTCTTTCACTAAGCTAACTAGGTTTACGATTTGAGCGCCAGAAGATGCCATCTGAAATGAATCGGAGAGTAATTCTATGCTACCAATTGTTTTCGATACCTCTTGGTCTCCATCACCGGCAGATTCAAAGACAATCTTCTTGATAATTTCATCGTCGTAAACAACATTCAAAACACCGGCACCACTAGAGTCTGTTGCTTCAAGGGTAAGAGTTGCAAAGCCATTGCTGTCGGTAGCTACACCTCCATTATCAACACTCAGGTTAGCAAGATCACTGGCTCTTTCTTCAAGTTCAATATAAACAATATCTCTTTCTATCGGATTACCACTATCATCATTAAGTTGAACTACTACTCGACCTGGCTCAGCAGATGAAATTGTGGTTAGTGTTGAGTCTGTAATGGAGCTGAATGACGCTGAAGGAGTGTCACTAGGTACTAAAAAGGCTTTATGATTATTATTTGCTACTTGGTCTCCAACTGAGGTGTAGTCAATGACAACAGTACTAACAGAACCAACTGTAGTGCTCACTGTTATCGAACCTGCCCCCGTTTGCGACGCTCCTGTTGCGGTAACTTGAGCTTGTCCACTTGAGTCTGTTACGGCTTGCGTACTACCAAGGTTAACAAATGCACTGTTTGAGTTCGCAAAATTGATTGTTGCATCTTCGACAGCTTCGCCATCTAAGCTTAGAGTAGCGGTTAATGTCCATACTTCACCAAAATCAATACTAGATATAGTTGAGCCATCTGAAGATACATAGTTTACCGACAATTCATATACATTCGAATCCCCCGAACCTGAATCATCTGTGGAACTGCCATCTGACAGACTACCGTCGCCACTACAAGCAACGATTAAAAATGTAAATAAACCAACTATAAAGCTTTTTATTGAGCTTTTAAGAAGCGCTGGTGACATGTAACTTCTCCCTATTAAAATATGCATCTGCAGCAATCTCTGATGCTAAGTTAATAAATATCAATTTATTACACAATGCTTTTCTATTATTTTTTGTATTTTGAACAATGATTAATCGCCCAAAGGTGAAATTAATTCAATTTTATGATTATATTGCGCCTATAAATTAATTCATAAAATAAGAATAAATAAACATGACGCCTCAACAGGAAAATAAAAAGATGGGTTTAACCGCTCGAATTTTAGTAGGGATGATAGCCGGCATCAGCATCGGTATATTTTTTCAAGCGCTATTTGGAAATAAAGGAGACTTCGTAATACCTTTAGGGTTTGCTGAGCTCTCTATAAAAGACTTTTTTGTCGACGGGTTATTTAATGTCGGTGGCGCCATATTTGTAGCTAGTTTAAAAATGATTGTAGTGCCACTTGTGTTTGTATCTTTGGTGGTGGGCACATGTAGCCTTAATGACACATCAAAACTTGCTCGACTTGGTGGTAAATCTATCGCCTTATATTTGTTAACCACTGCAATCGCCATTACTTTAGCAATTGTTGCTGCATTAATTATTGCACCAGGCGAAGGCGTTAACATGGCAACCGAAGCCAATTATGCAGCTAAAGAGGCGCCTGGTTTTGCACAAGTATTAATTAACATGTTCCCTACTAACCCTATAGCCTCTATGGCAAACGGCAATATGTTACAGGTTATTGTCTTTGCATTGCTGTTTGGTATTGCAATGGCTTTAGCAGGTAAACCAGGTGAAAGACTTGCTACTATTTTTGTTGATATTAATGCCGTGATTATGCGTTTAGTTGTAATTTTGATGAACCTAGCACCTTACGGCGTCTTTTGTTTACTTGCTAAGTTAATGACAACAATGGACTTTGCAATAATTGCCAACCTTGGTAAATACTTCCTATTGGTAGTTGCAGTTTTACTGTTCCATGGTTTGGTTGTTTATGCCCTGCTATTAAAGTCATTTACAGGATTAAACCCTATTACATTCTACAAAAAAATGCGTGACGCTGCCCTTTTTGCATTCAGTACATCAAGCTCAGGCGCTACATTACCAGTTACGATGGAAACAGCCACTAAAAAACTAGGTGTGAACAACTCTATTGCGTCGTTTACTTTGCCAATGGGTGCAACTTTAAACATGGACGGCACTGCGATTATGCAGGGTGTAGCTACAGTATTTATCGCACAGATATTTGCCGTTGATTTAACAATAGGCGACTACCTTATGGTTGTGCTTACAGCAACATTAGCTTCTATCGGGACTGCGGCCGTACCAGGTGTAGGACTCGTTATGCTAGCCATGGTATTACAGCAGGTAGGCTTGCCAGTTGAAGGCATAGCATTAATTTTAGGTGTTGATAGATTATTAGATATGACGCGCACAGCAGTAAATGTAACTGGTGACTGTATGGTGAGTTGTGTTGTTGCGGCATCTGAAAAAGAATTCGACTACGAACGCTTTAACAATCCTGATGCAGGCCTATCTAGTGAAAAAGTAGACTTCCACAAATTAGGCGAAGAAAACAAAGTGTAACTTCTTCTATTTAAAGCAAAAAGGCCTGTAGTTACAGGCCTTTTTTTATGACTGCTTTAACCCGTATCGAATATTCAAATTAGTCGAGTCTAGTTTTTATCATTTGCCAGATTAAAGTCGGGAGTAAGCCTTATCGCCAAAACCAACCAATTCCCCACCTTTAAAAATCAAAGCCGTGCATTCATCTTTTGTAGTTTCACCATCTGAATGTTTGTGCATAGTACGATAAAAAATAACTTGAACCGCCTTACCTTCTTTTTCAAACGCTTCATTAAACCTAGGCGTTCCCATTAGGCTTCTTACTTTCTCAAAACTGTCGCCTAGTTGTAAATCGGCAATTTTTTGGTTATTGACTCTTTGCTCTTCTTTCCATGCAGAATCAGAGTTTGAGCTCATCCAATTGGCGTCTGGACCGTCATCGGTTCCGACAATGATACAGCCAGTAAGCGAGGCTGCTAAAGGTAATGCAATTAGTAACTTATACAAGTTTGAGTTTTTCACTTTATAGTCCTTTCTAAAAATAAGAAGTTATTGTTATACTTTAAAAGCTATTATACAAAAACAATTCCAACTTTTAAGTGACTGATATAAAAGAAAATTATCAAACCAGCGCAAAGCACTTTTGTTAAAAACATAACTTTATGGTCAAAAACACTAAATAATGAATACAAATGAAGTACTAGCTATATGCAAACAACTTGCCTCAGAAGGCAAACAACCCTCCGTCGCTTTGGTTAAAACAAGAATGACGGGACCTAAAGTGTTACCGCTAATAATTGAAGGAATTAAACAGTACTCTGCAAACCCAAACATAGCGCTAGAAAAACAAGAGACCCATGTTGAATCTGAACTAACCGATAAACAACGTATTGTGCAGCTAGAGCGAGATACATTGGAGTTAAAGAAGCAAGTTGAAGAACTTAAAGTGATTATAAAAAAGCTCACTAGTTAAGGTGAGCTTTCAAAATGAAGCGAATTAATTGCGAACTTTACTTTAGAACACTAACTCACTTTTTTCTAAAAACTCAGTTAAATTGTTAGCTATTGATTCATGCGGTTCTTTTCCAACATACTCTAAACAAACTTCACCCGTAGTATTGTCAACAACCAAATTTAGATCATCTTGCTCTGTTAAAGCAAAAAACAAGGTTGGTTTTTGCTTTAACTTCTGTTTCATCAAAAGGTGTCCTACTAAGTTTTGTTGAAACCTTTCAAAATCATCGTCTGACCAAACCTGCAGCAGTTGAAAATCCCCTTTTTCATGCTTCATGTTTAAATTATCTGAAAAATAAAGCGTGAATAAGTCACTGTATTGCTGGTTTATCTCAATTTCAAAAGCCTCACCGACATTATCAAAGCTCTTCTTTGAGTTAGTGTGGTCCGACTGCAATACAGGTTGCCAAAACGTTCCTTCAGAGTTTGACTGCGCGCATGGCGATGGCCAATCATCATCTAACTCTAATGCAGGATAACCTCGCTCTTTTGCCTTTTCGTGCCAGTTGATAATTATTTCCGTTAAAACCGGCGTTAAATTCGAATTTTTAGACATTAAACCTTCACTTTTAATGGTTGGCATTTACAATATACAGCACACTAATATATAGATTTTTAACTATGACAGCAAAATATAATGACGATGCAGCGCTTGCTAATCTATCCCTTGGCAAGGCAACTGAATATGCTACGGAATACCAACCTGAGTTACTTCAGGCTGTACCGCGAAGCCTAAATCGTGACGATCTCAACTTAGGATCTGAATTACCTTTCAAAGGTATCGATCTTTGGACTGGATACGAAGTAAGTTGGTTAAATGCCAAAGGTAAACCTATTGTTGCCATTGCTGAGTTTTATGTACCCATTACCAGCCCAAACCTAATTGAAAGTAAGTCATTTAAACTATACTTAAACAGCTTTAATCAAACAAAGTTCGCTGACTGGTCTTTAGTCCATACATCAATGATTGCTGATTTATCAAATTGTGCTGGCCAGCCTGTTAGTGTGCGTTTACACGACATAAGTGACGTTAGCCATTTTCAGGTTAAGGCGTTACCTGGCGAAAACATTGACGACTTGGATGTCGAGATAGATAACTATCAGTTTGATACTTCATTGCTTAAAACCAGTAAAGCCGGCGTGCCAGTGCATGAAACCCTAAACAGTCACCTATTAAAATCCAACTGTCTAATTACCAACCAACCAGACTGGGCTAGTGTAATTATTGAATACAAAGGAACTCAAATTGATAGAGAGGCACTATTACGGTATTTAATATCTTTTAGGATGCATAACGAGTTCCATGAACAGTGTGTAGAACGAATTTATACCGACTTAATGGAACACTGTAATCTTACAGAATTAAGTGTCTATGCTCGTTACACAAGGCGTGGTGGATTAGATATAAACCCGTTTCGTTCTAACATACATGATACTATTCCGTTTAATATTAGAATCAACAGACAGTAAGAAGAGTTAAAATGAACTTCCCAAAAGACGAAACTGGCCAAATTTTACAAGAAATGGCCGATGCTGGTTTTGATTTCGAACCCGACTACGTTATCGACTTTTTTGCACTATTTCATAAAGAGGAAGATGCAGACAAAGTTGCAAAAATATTTATGCGCCGCATAGAAGAAGACGAGCCAATTGTAAAAGTAGAAACTCGTAACTATGACCATGGTGGTGAAGCAAGTGATGCCATAGAGTTGCAAGTATCAAAAGTACTGAAACCGACTTATGAGCTGATCAGTGAGTTTGAGAAAGACTACAAGCGCATAGCAGAAAAGCACAGTGGCTACTCGGATGGCTGGGGTGTATTCATGGGTGATGATGACTATGACGACGAAGAAGATTCATATACAGAATAATTCGTTGGGTTTAAATAAAAAAAGCCGCTTTTTATAAGCGGCTTTTTTATATCTTAAATTTCGTTTTTATTCGTTATTTTTAATAGCAACATTTTGATTTAGTTGATTTTAAAAACTCAAATTTAATTTAAACACTAATTAAATTTAAAATACTAGGTTGAGACCAAAGAACTTTCTCGCAACTGTATCAATGAATATAAGCGTCAACAAAATTGGAATAATAGTTGATAACGCAAAGTCACTGTATTTAAGCAAAAACTTATGTTTACCTGGCGCAGCCCCTTCCATTAATTCATTATTGAAGTTGGCTTTTTTCCAACGAATTGAAACAAATAAACAAATTAACAAGCCGTTTAGTGGCAAAATAGTATCGTAGAACACATCATAAATTACATCGAATAAAGACTTATCTGCACCCGCGTAATTGACGAAACTAGTAAAGAAGTCAGACATACCGAATGACATTGTCGCTGCAACTGCTAACAACACAACCATAACGGCTAACGTCGATAAAGACTTCTTACGAGATAAGTTTTTTTCACCCATGATTGCAGAGTTAGGAACTTCTATAATTGAAACTAAAGACGTAATCGCGGCAAAAAATACTAACAAGAAGAAAATCGAAGCTACTGCACTTGCGCCAACGTAACCAATGTCTGTTTGCAACGATAAGAAAATCTTAGGTAGCAATACAAAAATAAGAGATATAGAGGACTCAGAAAGCTCAGACGTGTTTACATTTGGGTCAAAACTGAAAATTGCAGGAAGAATTAATAGACCTGCAAAAAACGCAACACCCGTATCAGTTAATGCAACCAATTTTGAAGAGTCTGCAATGTCTTGTTTTTTGCTCATATACGAGCCATACGTTACTAAAATACCCATACCTAACGATAATGAGAAAAACGCCTGAGACAAAGCACCACTTACTACACTGCCATTAATTTTACTGAAGTCAGGTAATACATAAAATGATACACCAGCCAGTGCGTTATCAAGTGTTAAAACATAAATAACAAGTAATACTAGAAGCAAAAATAATGCAGGCATTAAGATTTTAGCCGCCTTTTCGATACCCTCTTTTACGCCACTCATTAAAATAAAGCCCGTAATCGCGGATACAATTGCCATATATATAAATAACTTAGAGCTAGTAACAAACTGGCCAAAAGTATTTGGATCCGCTAGCAATGCTAAGTCGCCAGTCACAGCAGAGAACAAATAACCGAAAATCCAAACGGTAATAACTAGATAAAATACCCCAATCATAAATGGCGTAATAACACCTAACCATCCGGCTAGTTTCCACTTACTGTCGTTTTCAGAAATTTTTGAATAGGCCCCAAGAGGGTCTTTATTGGTATGTCTTCCAACGGCCATTTCGGCCATCATGACTGGTAAACAAATGATAATGACAAACAGAGCATAAATGAATAAAAATGCTCCCCCGCCGTTTTTAGCTGCTGCTACTGGAAAGCCAACCAGATTGCCGATGCCAACTGCTGATCCTGCTGCTGCCAATATAAAACCAAGCTTTGATGAAAAATGCTCTCTTTCCGCACTCATACAAACTACCTTTATTATAATTATTTTTAATTGTGTACTGAGCCATGCTACCAAGTAATTTGAACACTGTCTTCCCATTCAACTTGATTTTTCCTGCAATTAAAGCAAGATCCGCTGAAAATATAATTTACAACCCAATTTAAGGAAACAAAATGTATTACATGATCTATTCTGAAGATGTGGCAAATTCATTATCAAACCGATTGGCAACACGAGAAAAGCACTTAGCTAGATTAATTGAATTAAAAGAACAGGGCCGATTACTCGTTGCTGGTCCGTTACCAGCCATTGATAGTGAAAACCCTGGTGAAGCAGGTTTTACTGGCTCTTTAGTTGTTGCAGAGTTTAATTCTTTAGAAGAGGCGAAAACCTGGGCAAACACTGACCCGTACTTGGCCGCTGGTGTTTATGCACAATCTATAGTTAAGCCTTATAAAGTTGTATTGCCTTAATAAAAATGTTCCACAACCTTAAATAAAAGTACCCGAGGTGTAAGTTTGTTAATCCGTTTATTTATCTTTTGTTTCTCGCTTGGCCTTTCAATGTTGGTATCAGCAGAGGAAAGCTTCTTTTATAGCTCTAAAGAAATCACTGACTGTAAACAAAAACATAAAAGGCCCATGGACTATACGCTGTGCCTAGATGCGGCGTTTGTTCAAGTTGAACGGGAACTGATGACCTGGGAAACCAATGTAGAGATTATCTTACGAGATCTAAACAAAGAAGAAACGGGAAACAACCCTCTCCTTCTTTATAAGTCTTCTATTCGCTACTTTAATAAATATAAAAAAGCCACCTGCAAGTGGCAATATATAGCTATGTTGCCAGACGTATCCTCATCGATATCAATGGCTAAAGAGTGTGAGATTTATATGACTAAAGACCGCATTAGCAAGTTAAAAGAACTCAGTAAACTCAATTTTTAGATTGTTCATCATTATCTATAATAAGGTCAGCCTCAGACCTTAACTTAGACTTGTTACGAATATTATAAAATGGGTCTTCATTATTACTTTTAGTGTGAGGACCTTTTTTTGATCTCAACTCTTCATTATCAAAAGTCGTTGACGTGTTGTTAGAGGTTTTTGCAAACTTTTTCAAAAAGCTTAGATTTTGATGCCCTTGCTTTTTTGTTTTAGAAAAGCTCGAAAATATATAAATATAGAAACCCGTTAGTGCTAAATAGGCAATCCACTTTATAAAAAATGAACTGGCGATAAAACTTTGGCCTTCATTTGCAGTTGCAACATAATCTAGATAGTCTTTATGAACCAAAGACACCAATAAAAGTGCAAATAAATACGCTAAAGTTGAGAGCAGTTGGCCTTTATATTTCTTCCAAACCGTAATTAAAAAAGTCCATCTAGCAATATGCTGAAACATCACCTAACTCCAAAGTGACAAACCCAATAGAGAAGCCAGCACTAACAAGCCCTTCTCCTTTGCGCTGCCATAAATTTTATCTTCTTCTTCTTTTACAAGAATTTCCAATTGGGCTTCATTAAAGTCGCTCGGGGTTTTGCCCGCAAGCATGATTCGAGTTTCGGCTTTTTTAATCGCCTTCTCTCTAACTCGAATCTCTACTTTACGTTTTAGGTTTAATGACTCTTTAATTTTCATTTTTTACTCTAGGCCAAACTCATTAAGTAATACTGCTTTTAGAGAAGCTGGTACACCCTTAATAGTTAGTTCGTCTGATTGAGGATTATAATTAACTCTATCACCTAACAAAATTCGGTCAAATGAAACGGACACACCTTGGCCACTACCTGACAATTTTACTAATTTACGAACTGTACTTTTATCAAGTGTTACATTGTCATCAAATGAGTAGTCCTGCTGGCTAATAAAGTCTTTAAACTCATTGTCGGAAGAAATAGAAAGCGTATCATTAAGCTCACTTAACCTAGCATCTTCGCCACTGGCAATACGTTCATTACAATATTCATAAACTTTTTCACGTGTCTCGGACTTTTCATTTGGATCCATGGTTTCAACAGACATAAAGTCATCTATCGCTGTTAAAAGCTCTTTGCTTTGTGACTTCGCATTAATGGTTTCAGTGCAACCTAACAAGTCCATAAAAAAGTCATTTACTTGCCTACCGGCACGGCCTTTTATAAAAGAAATAGTTTTTAAATCATCACTACTGTGCAATAAACTACTCACGTCTATACGGGCGGCTAGTTGAATTTTATTTATATCTAAATGGCGTTCACGTTTAATACCAAATTCATTATCAACTGAAAAGTGGTCTGTTAAATTTACAACACCAACCATCACATAACGAGTTGCCACATATTCATAATCAATCAGTAATAAATAACCTGTCTCTTCAAACTCGTACTTTTCTAGTTCTGCTTGAAATATCTTTAGCACTTCTTTAGAAAGATGATCAAAAGGGACCTCTTGACCTAAATAGCTATGCAGCCTGTGTGAAAACGCTGTATTTTTCTCTTCTGAAAATGCCGCGTAGCTTTTACTTGGTTTAGCGTTATAAATATTATGCAATTGCTCTACAAAAGTTAAAGACTTAGTCAAACTTTCGTCGGCCATTACTGCCCACTTTGTTGAAAATTCAGTTTCAGCCTGCTTTTCGTAAAAAGCGATAGAAAATTGATTTACTGCTAATGACATATGTTTTCCTAGCCCGCTATTGTGTTAAGATCCGCATCACGAACCATTAATAAGATTTCTTTATGCCAATCATATCAAAATACTCAAACGATGAGATTAATAATTTAGTAGAACAATTACTAGATGTTGTAGAAAACAACAAAGTTTCTGTCGATTTAGCGCTTATTGCTTTAGGTAATACCGTTAGTAATATTATTGACGATAATATTAAACCTGATATAAAAGAACAAATAGCAAAAAGTTTTGCAGATGCCCTGTTGAACTCTTTAAGTGCATCTAAGCACTAACAGTACTTTTTAGGACTGACAAGCATAAATGGTAATTAAACTAAAAGATCAATGGGAAACAGAGCAACCTTTTAACTTATTGTCTTGGGGACACTGGTTCACATTTGCCAATTTGCTTTTAGCGCTTTGCTTTTCATTTTTCTATATTAACGAGCATAGTTTACCCGTCTCAGTTTCGGGTTGGCTTTACTTTTTGACAACGTGGCTGGGTCACTTTGCTTTTTTGTCAATGAGTTGCTTTGTAATTACCATATTTCCCGTCATCATTTTATTTCCATATAAGCGTCATATACGTGGCGTTTCTGCCGTCATGGCGTCTCTTTTCCAGTTGTATTTATTCCTAGATGTATTGGCTTATCGAGGACTAGGTTACCACTTAAGTTCAAGTTCCATTGACCAACTTAGTGAAGTTGAAGATGTTTACCTTGGCCTAATGGGTGATAGCTACTTTGTCATGTTAATCGCCGTCTTCATTTTTATATTGGCGTATCAATTTTTAGCCAGTAATTTCACTTGGAAAAGAATTCATAAGCTACAGCAGTTCTCTAAGCGTTATGTTGTTGCAGGAACTTTAGTGGCAAGTTTTTTCTTCAGCCACTTTATGCATATTTGGGCCGACGCAACGTTAAATACAGACATTGCTAAACAAGGCTCTATGTTCCCTGGACACTACCCACTGACTGCTAAAACTTTATTGGCTCGCTACGACCTATTAGATTTAGATAAATACAATGACTATAAGTCCAACAGAGCTTTGGTTAACAACAGTTTGTACTCTATTTCTAAAACTCAAGAAGTAAGTTGCGATATTGCTGATAAACCTAAACTAAATATAGTCATATTACCTAGTCAAAACCAGAAATCGGTAGAAGGTTGGTTAACTGAAAACAATATTAATTATCAACGAACCAACCAACTCAGTATTCCAAGCGATTTAAAAACACTACTATTTAACTTCACAAGTGGGCTTCCTGGATTATATCAGTCAAGTACGGTTGATCTTGCGGTGAATACTCACTTGAAACAAAGCAAAGTTTCCGTAGAACTCACTAGCACTGATTTCAACTCTGATTCAACTTATTCAGACTTAACAAGCAAGCGTATTTATGTATTTCATGACACTAGTAACACTAACGTTTTTTATCGAACAACAGCATTATTAATTGGTTTCGACAAATTACCAGACATGGCGTTTAGCCCGCAAAACATAATTGCGACTTATATTAGTGATACTCTATCTTGCTCAAAATACGTTGAAACAAACTTAATAGACGTACCATTGTCCAAGGTTGATATACAGCACATCACCACCAACTTTTCTAATGATCACTTTTACTTTGTAAGTAAAGACAATGCACTGTTGTTTAAAAAAGGTCAGTTAATTAGCAATACTGCCTACTCCACTAACAAAAAAGTAAATGATTCTGTGGATATTTCATTGCTTAAAGAGGCGGCAAACAACCTCACAAAACGCAGAGTTAAATCGGAAATTAGTAAATAAAAACAGTAACAAAACAGTCGTTGTCTTTTTCATAATTTACGAGTTTCGCTATAGCCGCTTCCGTTAGTGTTGTATCTTTAGTCAACATTATGCCGCCAGTTTTGTTTTTGACGTCGTCTGATACAATCATTCCAGGCTCTAGACGATTAGTAGCGACACAATAGTCCGCATCAAGCTCTTCAATGTCAGGAATACGAGTCAGCAAGTCTAGATACTGATCTGCAATTTTGTAGTCATATAATTTGCCCCGCTGCTCTTTTATTTGAAAAGCAGCTCTGTCTGGCGAAAGCTTATTCCCATCTTTATGGCCTAGTAATAAGTAGTCATAGTCACTAACGACCTTCAATAGTCTTGACCCGAATGGGATTTCCTCTTTTTTAAGATTATCCGGATAACCTGAGCCATCATAATTTTCATATTGATGTCTAATATTTTCCGCTACTTCGCGTAAGTTTGGCAACTTACTCAAAATTTTCGCACCTTCCACTGCATGACTCTTAAAGGCAATATTCTCTTCTGTAGTACGTTCAAACTCTACCGTTTGCAAAAGTATGTCACTAATTGCAACCTTACCAACCTCATGCATTAGGCCGGTTAAATAAATATTAATTGCTTCTGCTCTATTTAGCCCTAATTCTTCTGCCAATACTTTACTATGTGCGGCAACTCTTTTGCTGTGACCATTTTCATGACCAGCCCTGTCCTCAATGATTAGACCAACCATGTCTAAGATTTGTCTAAAGAACTTTCTCTGTTTTATCGTCGAACGTTTCAGCATGGCGGCTTTATGATTCAACTCTTTTGTTCTTGCTGCAACTTTCTCTTCTAGAAGGCGGTTTGCTTCTGTTAACTGCGTATTCGCCGCCACTAACTTTCCAGATAGCTCATTATTTTGGGATTTAAGCGAGTAGCGGCTAATAGCATTTGCCATTAGCGCTTTTAAACTATCGTTATTCCAAGGCTTGCACACATAGTTAAATATGTCGCCCTCATTAATCGCTTTAATCGTACTATCCATGTCAGCATAGCCGCTCAGCAAGATCCTTACTGATTCAGGGGCAACTTCTTTTGCCTTTGCTAAAAACGTAGCGCCATCCATACCAGGCATTTTCATGTCTGATATAACAATGGCATAGTCAGTTTCAGCCAACGCGACCAGCGCATCTTCACCATCACTAAACGTATCAACGGCATAATCTTTGCGAAATACACGCTTTAAGGAGTTAAGAATTTCAACTTCATCGTCTAAAACTAATATTTTGTACTTTTCTGACATAAAAGGCCTATAGTTAATCAATAAACTCTTAAAAAACGTACTATCTTTAAACTATAGCTCAATTTTCAATGAACTACATTTAACAGACTATGACAGAAGAATTACAAAAGCAGGTTGATACACTTGAAAAGTCGTTAGATCGAGAGAAAGCTGCTAGAAAAATGGCTGAAACACTCTTAGAACAAAGATCTAGGGAAATTTACGAGTCAAATCAGAGTCTTAAAAATCAAGCTAGTGAAGCGAAGCTGCAACAATTACAGCTTTCTTTTTTAACTGGCTTATCTGCTGACATCTGGAATGCAGATTCGGTAAACGCAACGGTGCAAGTTTATTTGCGTCGCGCTAGTGAGTTTTTGAATAATGCACAATGTATCTTTTTTCAACTCAAGCAAGCTAATTCGAATGCTGAATGGAAGTTAGCATCCGTAATGGAGTTAGAACAGCAAAAAGCAGCCCAAAAGAGTCGAATTGATGTGCTAGAGCAAGATGATATTGATGCTTTAGTAATTAGAGACATAGTACAAGCATTTGACTTTAAGACTATTTTAGAGGCAGTTGAAGACTCCGCTGGTGAGAGTACTTTATTACCTATGAATTCAATTTCACCTGCTAAAACTAAATTTGAGTATGCCTATTTAGTACCGCTATTTAGCATAAACAACAATCGTGGTTTTGCTTGTTTTGTTTATTCAGATTCCACAAAAATAGATATTCTAAAACTACAGTCCGTAGAGTCTTCACGATCAATGTTGGCCGTTGCAGTTCAACGACAAATGGCTACAGTTAACTTGGGTAACCGATTTAAAGAGCTAGAAAAAACGCATAAAAAACTCGATGACGCGCAACGTCAATTAATTCAATCTGAACGAATGGCTTCCGTTGGTCAACTTGCGGCAGGCGTAGCACATGAAATAAACAACCCAATTGGTTTTGTGATTAGTAACTATGAAACCCTAACTGAATACGTTGAGGTGTTAAATCGTTTATTAGACAAAGTTCCAAAGGTTGAAAAAGATAGTAGCGTAATGAAAGAAATTACCTACATTTGGCAAGAAGAAGATGTCGACTTTATCATGTCTGATGTAAATAGTTTGTTAACCGCCTCTAAAGGAGGATTAAAGCGGGTGCAAGATATAGTGGCAGGTCTTAAGTCGTTCTCTCATAGTGATGCTTCAAGTTACACACCTATAAGCTTAAACGATTGTATAGAGGACTCCATTCAATTAGTTTGGAATGAGCTAAAATACAACTGCGAGCTGGTAAAAAACTTAGCGGAAATAAGTACTATCAAGGCAAACTTTGGTCAAATAGAACAAGTTATCGTTAACATGCTTATCAATGCCAAGCACGCAATGGAGGAAGGCGGCACTATTACAATTAGTACCATCAAGACTGAAAACCAAGTTACATTAACGATTAGCGATACAGGTTCAGGTATCAGCGAAAAAAACCAAGAGAAACTTTTTACTCCATTTTTTACGACTAAACCTGTGGGGGTAGGAACTGGCCTTGGACTATCCATTTCATATGGAATACTCCAAGACCATGGCGCTGAGATTTCAGTTGAAAGTCAGCTTGGTGTAGGTACAACTTTTAAGATAGTGTTCCCAGCATATTCCGAATCACGTAAGATAATATGCCTCCATTAGAAAAGTAATCAAACTCATTAGCCGTATCAATTCTAATATCAAAGGTAATTTCCTTTGTTTCTTTATCACTTTTAACACGAACTACTAACTCTTTTTGAGCCGCTTCTACCGCTGGAATATCAAAACGTTCTTTACCCGTTAGACCGTGAGAGTCGGCGCTTTCGCCTGGCTTAAACTGCAAAGGCAAAATACCCATGCCGATTAAGTTTGATCTATGAATTCTCTCATAGCTTTCTGCCATCACCACTTTTATACCTAAAAGAGACGGGCCTTTTGCTGCCCAATCTCGACTAGAGCCTGTACCGTATTCTTTGCCGGCAAGAACAACTGTGTCCACTTGTTCTTCCTGATAAAGCATCGCAGCGTCAAAAATAGACATTGGTTTGTTTGATGGGTAGTGGGTTGTTGCGCTCCCTGTTGTGCCTGGTGCCAATTGATTTTGTAATCGTACGTTGGCAAACGTTCCACGCATCATAACCTCATGGTTGCCTCTACGAGAGCCATATGAGTTAAAGTCTTTATTCGTGATCCCTTGCTCTTTTAAGTATTTAGCCGCCGGGCTATCATCGGCGATAGTACCAGCTGGGGATATATGATCTGTGGTGATACTATCGCCTACTTTCACTAAACATGCAGCATCACTGATTGGTTCTACCGGTTTTGCAGATTTAGACATGTCAGTAAAAAAAGGTGGCTGTTTTATATAGGTTGAGTCTGGCCATTGATAAATGCTTTGGGACCCACCATCAAGCTCATTCCAACTGTCATCACCATTAAACACATCTGAGTATTTATCGGTAAATATTGAGCGGGATATAGACTTCTCTACTACTTCTTTGATCTCTTTGTCAGTTGGCCATAAGTCTTTCAGGTAGATATCATTACCGTCGGCGTCTTTGCAGATTGCATCTTTAGTAATATCAATATTCATATTACCTGCTATTGCATAAGCGACCACCAGTGGTGGTGAGGCTAAATAATTAGCCGCTATATCGGCGTGAATTCGCCCTTCAAAATTCCGGTTACCAGATAATACTGATGTCACTGACAAGTCATTTTTACGTATGGTGTCACCAATTTCCGTTGGTAAAGGCCCAGAATTACCAATACATGTTGTACAACCATAACCCACTAAATTAAAACCTAGCGCTTCTAAGTCATCCATTAAACCAGCGTTTTCTAAATATTCAGTTACTACTTGCGAGCCAGGAGCGAGTGAGGTTTTAACCCATGGTTTAGACTTAATTCCTAACTTAGCTGCGTTTCTAGCTAATAAGCCAGCAGCAACTAATACAGAAGGGTTTGAAGTATTAGTACAGCTCGTAATGGCGGCGATAACAACAGAGCCGTTTTTAAGATCGAATTCTTTACCGTCTTTAGTTACTTTGGCCTTTTTGTCGATAGAATCAGCACCGTTGAGCGTCGACCAGTCTTTATAAGCTGTGGCTGCTTCATCTAATGCAATTCTATCCTGAGGGCGTTTAGGGCCAGCAATACTCGGGACAACACTCGCTAAATCAAACTCAAGTTGCTCATGATATTCTGCTTCTGGTGTTGCATGGTCGTGCCAAATACCCAGTTGTTTAGCATATGCTTCTACTCGGTCTATATCAGCACTGTCTCTACCGGTCAGGTTTAAATAATTTAACGACTCTTTGTCTAAAGGGAATATACCGCAGGTCGCACCATACTCAGGTGCCATATTCGCAATTGTGGCTCTATCAGCCAGCGATAATTGTGATAAACCTTCACCATAAAACTCTACAAACTTACCAACCACGCCATGGCTACGAAGCTGTTCTGTAATTGTTAACACTAAATCTGTAGCCGTTACTCCAGGATTTAGTTTACCGCTAAGTTTAAAGCCGACAACTTTTGGTATTAGCATAGTGACTGGCTGGCCAAGCATGGCTGCTTCGGCTTCAATTCCACCTACGCCCCACCCTAAAACACCTAGGCCATTAATCATTGTAGTGTGTGAATCGGTGCCTACCAGTGTATCTGGATAAGCCCACTTTTCACCGTCAAAGTCCCCTTCAAATACACATCTTGCTAAATATTCTAAATTCACTTGGTGAACAATACCGCGTCCTGGGGGCACTACTTTAAAGTTGTCAAACGCAGACTGTCCCCACTTTAAAAACTGGTAACGCTCTTTGTTTCGTTCTACTTCAATATCTGTGTTTTTTTTCAGGGCATCTTCCGTTGCAAAATGGTCCACCATAACAGAGTGGTCGATCACAAGTTCAACAGGATTAAATGGGTTAATTTTTTGTGCATCGCCACCTAAAGAGGAAATAGCGTCACGCATCGCCGCTAAATCTACAATCGCCGGCACACCGGTAAAGTCTTGTAAAACGACTCTAGCTGGAACAAATGATATTTCCTGATCTTGATCAGAAGAAGTATCCCATTTAGCTAAGGTAAGAATGTCGCCTTCTTGCACAAAAGGTCGGTCTTCATGGCGCAGAAGGTTTTCAAGTAGAATTTTTGCGGCGTAAGGTAATCGAGATAGGTTAAATTGAGATTCGAGCTTGTCAAAGCTAATGCTGTTAAGTGTTTTATCTTTAAGTTGCAGTTTTGCAATGGACTTCCACTGTGTAGACATAGTTGCTCCTGTTTTATAAATATATGAATTTATACAGCTTGTTTTTCTAGCTACTTATACCTTACTAAGGGTAGAAGTGTTTCAGATCAACCACAACTTGAAAATATTTTTACTTTAAATTTTTGCAAATCCCTTCTTAAACGCTCTATATGTCCTTTAAAAATGGTGGTTCTTACATAGTGTAAGTCGGCTCCGGTAGATTCAGCATTGTACCTAATAGCTTTTCAATTTTTACCTGAAGTCTATTTTCTGTGTTATTTAGTAGAACGCCAACGCCCGGAGGATTCACATTTTGAGCGCCTTGCGGAGTAACCCAAATAACTTCAGATTCAAACATTTCTGGTTCTAGCGCATCAGGTAGTGTCAATGTTATCGCTACTTTGTCACCTATTTTTGCTGGCAAGTTTGTTTTAATAAAAAGCCCACCACCTTTAACAAAAGGCATATAACATCTAAACAATTCCTTTGTATCTTCTAATTCTGAAGTAAGTCGATTCATTATTTTACCCAAGACTCCAAGTTTTGAATGAATGCCAATAAGGCAAGTTCCTTATTCTGCCCTTTTATATTTTTTTGAGCAAAATTAAATTTTGATAAAACCGACAATGCCTCTTCTGCATTGCTTAAATAATTATTTAATATCATTTGCTTACAACGACGCTCAATTAAATAAACAAAAAATGGTGTTAATTCGGCATGTTTTTGCATGGTATTATTTAACTGATTATTACTAACTTGGTTTTTTAGCCAAGCTACAAAAAGCTCATAAAGCGCTTTGTAATTAGCTTGGTTTGCTTCATCTTGCCAAGCTTTAATCTGTGTTTCATTGCCATTTGCATAACCAACAAGATAGTCTGGTACGTTAGGGTACTCTTGTTTTAATTGCGCAGTTAATTTTATAGGCTGTTTTAATAATTGGCAGCGACTGCTAATTGTTGGTAAAAGCTTTTCACCGCCATTATTAACTAAAAATAGGAAGCTATTTGATGTTGGCTCTTCTAATGTTTTTAAAAGAGCATTAGCGGCATTTTCTGTCATGTTACCAACCGCTAAAATAGACACGACTTGATTTTTAGCTATCTGCGGTGTTTTATTTAACCAGTCACTCACGGCCCTTATGTCATCAACGCCCACAGACTGAGTGCGGCCATCTAACAACTTAAAGTCTGGATGAGATCCAGCTTGATATAGTAAACAGCTTTTACATTTTCCACAGGCTGTAAAGTTATCAGGCGTTGCTGTGTCACATAAAAAACTTTGATAAATTGGGGTTAATGACGCTTCAGTGGCTTCTCGATCGTTTGTTTCAATAACATAGGCATGTGCAAGTTTCAGCGATTTAGCTAATCGCTCTAATTGTTGCTGTAATGAATTGGTAACCAATGAGTCAGCCACTATTTGTTCTTCTCAAGCCAATTAGAAATTGTTGTGCTTAAGTCTTTTTGAACCTGCACCAACTCATTTTCTGCATTGATTATGATCACTTTAGGGTTATTATTCGCAAGCTCCAAATAAACATTTCGAGTACGGTCAAAAAAGCCCATATCCATTCGTTCAATTCTGTCTAGCTCGCCACGTGCAGCAGCCCTAGAAAGGCCAACCCTTGGATCGAGGTCCATTAATATTGTTAAGTCTGGTGCAAAATCTTTTAAAACCGCATTTCTTATAGGTAACAACAAAGAATCTGGTAACTGTCTACCACCTCCTTGGTACGCTAACGAAGACATATCATGTCTATCTCCAATAACCCATTTACCTTCAGCCAACGCTGGTTTAATTACGTTATCAATCAGCTGAATACGACTTGCATACATAAGTAACAGCTCGGCTTCTGCCGTCAGATGTTCTTCGGTTTCTGCTTTTACAATCTCTCTCATTTTCTCAGCTAGCGGTGTGCCGCCGGGTTCACGAGTGGAAATAAAACTAATCCCTTGTTCAGAAAGTATTTGCTGTATTTGTGACATCGCTGTTGATTTACCTGCGCCTTCGAGGCCTTCAACAACGATAAATTTACCAGTTTTCATTTATTTCCTATGTTCTATCTATTTTGGCTAGCTTCATTGGTTTCTTGCTCGGCTTTTTGTTTTGCCTTTTGTTTTGCTAAGTATGCTCGAAGCGCTTTATTGTGCTCAGCTAGTGTTTTGCTAAAAACATGACCTCCATCACCTGATGCAACAAAATAAAAGTAGTCGGTGCTCTCTGGGTGTGCCACGGCTAATAAAGATCCCAAGCTAGGATTGGCAATGGGTGTTGGAGGCAAACCGTTTATTCTATAGGTATTGTAAGGTGTTTTTTGCTTTATATGAACGCGTTTTATATCACCTTTGTATTCTTTCCAGATCCCATAAATTATTGTTGGATCCGTTTGTAACCGCATCTTTTCATCTAATCGATTAAAAAATACCGACGCAATCGTATTTCGCTCGCTTGCTAATGCTGACTCTTTTTCCACTATTGACGCTAATTTTAGCAATTCATAAGGCGTTTTCAGTCTAGAAGGTTGTCTTTCCGACCATACTTTTTCTAAACGTACTTTTTGTTTTTCTACCGCGCGAAGAAGAACCGCTGTCGCTGACGTTTCAGCTTCAACAAAATAAGTATCCGGCGCTAAATATCCTTCTGGTGTATCAGCTCTTAAATTCAACGCCTTAGATAATTCTATAAAACTTTTGTCATTTACATCGTCAATTAAATACGGTGATTTTGAAACTTTATCTAGTACTTGATAAATATTTTCACCATCAATAATGGTGAAAGGAAACTGGTGTGTTTTTCCGCTAACAAATAGAGCAATTGCAGACTTAAGCGTTTGCTCTGGTTTAAGCTGATAGGTTCCTGATTGAATTTGACTAGAAACAGCGTTTAATTTACTGCTGACTTTTAACGTTAAACATTCGCTTAACCAATCGTTCTTCATAAATTGACGGCACACAGCGTTAACGGAGGCGCCTTTTTCAACTTTAAACAACGTAGGTTCATTAATGCGCAGTGGTGTCTCAACGCCTTGCTTTAAATATAGTCCCCCACCAATCGCGAACAATAAAACAATAAACAGTAATATTGATAAGCTCTTTTTCAGCGAGAGTTGTACGATTGATTTACTCATTAAATACCTTTAGATGTAATTCCTTTACATCAGCCATGTCTAAGTTTTTACCATTTAGTTTAGCAACTGGAATTATGCCCGTAATGGAATTGCATAGAAACATTGATTTTGCTTTTTCAGCAATTGTTTCATAATCAGTATCGCTGACTTTTAGCATTGGCAGGCTTTTTTCTATCACGCTTTTGCCAACTCCATCTATTCCGCTGTGAGATAAACTTGGGGTGTTCCAATGAGTGCCATCATGCCAAAAGACATTTGCCTTAGAGGACTCAATTACATGACCGTTGATGTTCGTTACGAGTCCATCGTTCAACTTGCGTTCTTTAAGTTCGCACGCAATCATCGCTTGTTCTAAACGGTTACAGTGTTTAATTCCGGCTAACTGTGGATTTAGCCCTAATTGTGTTGCCAATAATTGTAATTCAATAGGTTGCTTTAAATCACGAACAGCAGGCATGTGCTGCGTCAATTCAAATATAAATACACTAGGTCGCATTTCTTCCGATATTTGATAGCCTCGGACACTCTTCCCTCTGCTTATTTGAACTTTTATTATGCCGTCGACAATCCCTCGTGCTTTTGACTCAACAACATCAAAAAGTACGTTCCAATTTATAGGCGCAAACTTAAGCTTCTCATTGGCAAACTTTAGCCTGTTTATGTGCTCAGGTAACCAGACCACCTTGCCCTGCTCAACCTTGGCCGTTGTAAAGTGGCCGTCACCAAATAAAAAGCTTCTTTGTTGCTGCCACTCAGCTTTAAGGTCGATAGGTAACAAGTTATTGTCGTAGCTACTAAATATCATAAAAAAAGCCCAATAGAATCATTGAGCTTTTGTATCAAATTTTTGGTGTAAATTCACCTGCTACCAGCGCAAATCTATACTTTTTTGAATATTAGCGTTCCATTTGTGCCACCAAAACCAAATGAGTTACAAAGTGCATAATCCATCTCTACGGCTCTTTCACCATCAGCAACGTAATCTAAATCACAACCTTCGTCTGGGTTATCTAAATTAATGGTAGGGTGAACTTTTTGATCAATTAAACTCATAACAGTAATAATAGACTCTACTGCGCCAGCTGCGCCTAGTAAGTGGCCTATCATAGACTTGGATGATGAAACTAGTACAGAGTGTGCAGATTCTCCAAAAACAGTTTTAACAGCTTGAGTTTCAGCTTTGTCACCGGCTGGAGTAGAAGTACCGTGCGCATTGATATAACCCACCTGGGCGGCTTTAATCCCTGCGTCATCTAATGCATTTTGCATTGCACGTGCTGCACCGTTGCCGTCTTCTGGAGGTGATGTCATATGGTAAGCATCGCCACTCATTCCAAAACCAACAAGCTCTGAATAGATGGTTGCGCCTCGAGCTACTGCATGATCATAGTCTTCAAGAACCATCATGCCTGCACCATCACCTAGTAAAAAGCCATCTCGCTCTTTATCCCAAGGTCTGCTTGCTTTAGTTGGGTCTTCATTTCGTGTTGATAACGCTCTCGCAGCACCAAAACCACCGATACCTAGCTCAGTGGAAGCCTTTTCAGCACCACCGGCCACCATAACGTCAGCATCACCGTACGCAATCATTCGAGCGGCGTGGCCAATATTGTGCACGCCAGATGTACATGCAGTGGTAATTGAGATGTTTGGACCTTTGAGGCCGTACATAATGGACAGTTGCCCAGCAATCATATTAATGATGGTAGAAGGTACGAAAAACGGTGATAACTTTCTTGGGCCATTGTGAACAAGTTTTGAGTGGTTTTCTTCTATAAGACCTAAGCCGCCAATACCTGAACCTATAGCAGCGCCAATACGATGAGCATTGTCGTCAGTTATTTCAATGCCAGAGTTTTTTATCGCTTGGATTGCCGCTACTACGCCGTATTGAATAAACAGGTCCATTTTTTTTGCGTCTTTGCGAGGGATATACTCTGAAAGGTCAATATCTTTGACCATAGCCGCAAACTTGGTACCAAACTGCTCAGTATCAAAATGAGTGATGAACTCCGCACCACTTTTGCCTGCTAACAAATTTTTCCACGTGCTATCAACATCATTTCCGACTGGCGATAACATTCCCATCCCTGTCACTACTACTCTGCGCTTTGTCACTTGTACTCTCCGAAAGCTTTTATTACGGTACTAAATTTTCATTTTTTTGATAAAAAAAAAGGCAGCTTAGGCTGCCCTTCTTTCTACAAACTATTCTTATTCAGCGTGAGCTTTGATGTAATCAATTGCTGATTGAACTGTTGTGATTTTTTCAGCTTCTTCGTCAGGAATTTCAGTATCAAATTCTTCTTCAAGTGCCATTACTAATTCAACAGTGTCAAGAGAATCTGCACCAAGATCATCTACGAAAGAAGATTCAGATTTTAGTTCCTCTTCTTTAACGCCTAGTTGCTCTACTACGATCTTAGCTACGCGATCTTCTATGCTCATGTTATTTTCCTTTTTTCTTTTTAAGTAATTTTTTAATGTGTCGTAGTGTAAATACACTCTTCGACGTGTTCAAGTTATTATTTAATATCTGGCGGTGGTCGAACCTCATAGAGAAATTCGTGTAAGTTAACGTCAACTTGGCTACAAGATCGACGTTTATACCATATACATGCCGCCATTTACGTGAATCGTTTCGCCTGAAATATATCCTGCCTCATTACTGGCTAAAAAAGCAACTGTCGCTGCAATCTCTTTTGGGTCGCCTAAGCGCTCTGCTGGCACTTGATCTGAAATCGCTTTTCTTTGGGCGTCGTCTAACGCTTTAGTCATGTCAGTATCAATAAAACCGGGCGCAACAACATTTACTGTAATGCCACGAGAAGCAATTTCCTTCGCTAACGATTTAGAAAAACCAATAACACCGGCTTTAGCTGCTGCATAGTTTGCTTGTCCAGCGTTCCCCATAGTGCCCACAACCGAGCCAATATTGATAATACGGCCATGGCGCTTTTTCATCATAGGTCGCATTACTGCCTTACTTAACCTAAATATTGACGTTAAGTTTGTATCGATAATGTCGGCCCACTCATCGTCTTTCATACGCATTAATAAATTATCACGAGTAATACCCGCATTATTAACTAATACGTCAACGTCACCAAAGTCAGCCTTAATTGCTTCTAAGGTTTCTTTAATTGAGTCAGGGTTTGTCACATTAAGCGCATAACCCTTGCCGTTTTCACCTAAATATTCAGAAATATTTGATGCACCACTTTCAGAAGTTGCCGTACCTGCCACTTTAGCACCTTGTGCCACTAAAGTTTCCGCTACTGCCTTACCAATACCGCGCGATGCGCCGGTTACAAGCACAACCTTGCCTTCTAAACTAAATAAAGACATTTCTTTTCCTTTTATTCTCCCGCAACTAGTGCGGCTACTGTTGCTGTATCATTCGCAACTTTATAATTTATTTCTTTTACAATTCTTTTGCCTAACCCAGTTAATACTTTGCCAGGTCCAAATTCATACACATCTGTAACGCCATTAGTATGAACTTGCTGAATTGTTTCAGTCCATCTAACTGGGCTGTATAACTGTTTTACTAAAGCTTGCTTAATTTCGTCAGCGCTTGTTGGCGCGGCTACATCAACATTATTTATAACCGGTATTACAGGCGTATTAAAATCAAGTTGCTGTAAATCTATTGCTAGCTTATCTGCAGCAGGCTTCATCAGCGCACAGTGCGAAGGTACAGAGACTGGCAAAGGTAATGCTCTTTTTGCACCTAACTCTTTTGCTAATACCATGGCACGTTCAACCGCAGCTTTTTCACCGGCTATAACAATTTGGCCTGGAGAATTAAAATTAACAGGCGCAACAACGTCACCATTAGCAGCATCAGTACAAGCTTTACTTACCAGTTCATCTTCCAAACCGATAATAGCAGCCATTGCTCCTGTACCCGCGGGCACTGCTTGTTGCATATATTGACCACGTTTCTGAACTAACAATACGGCTTCTGCTAGTGTTAATACTTCTGCACATACTAACGCTGAGTATTCACCAAGGCTATGACCCGCTAAGTAGGCAGGAAGTTCCCCACCTTTAGCAACATAATCACGCCATATAGCTACTGAGCTAGTTAATAACGCAGGTTGAGTAAATTCAGTTTGATTTAATTGCTCATTTTCATCTTTAGAAACTACAGCCCACATATCATAACCAAGTGCGCTTGATGCTTCGTTAAACGAATCCCTTACAACCTCAGATGTTTCATATAATTCGGCTAACATGCCTACGGCCTGAGAACCCTGGCCAGGAAATACTATTGCTTTTGTCATTGTGAATTTGTCTCTTATATGTGTTTTTTTAATACTTAATTAACGCTGAGGCCCAAGTAAAACCAGCGCCAAATGCATTTAATAATAAAGTTTGACCTCGTTGAATTCTGCCATCTCTAATGGCTTCGTCAAGCGCAGTTGGAACGGTAGCTGCTGACGTGTTGCCATACTTATCTAGGTTAATAACGACTTGATCCATACTCATATCTAATTTTTTAGCTACGGCAGAAATAATTCGCATGTTCGCCTGATGTGGAATTAACCAATCAATGTCAGACTTTTCAGCGTTATTCAGTTTTAATGTCGTTTCAACAACTTCTGATAACTTTGTGACAGCGACCTTAAATACTTGGTTACCTTCCATATGTCCCCAAGCGTCGTGTACTGAATCTTCGTTGCCACGAGTTGGCATTTCCGCTTTCAGCAACTCTGACGCATTGCCGTCGGCATGAATATGTGTTGATAAGATCCCTGGCGTTTCGGTAGCTTCTATAATTACCGCACCAGCACCATCACCAAATAAAACAATGGTTTTACGGTCAGTTGGGTTCATTAAGTGACTTAAGCAGTCAGCACCGATAATAAGTGCCTTTTTAGCTGTGCCAGCTTTTATGAAGGTATCGCCAATGCTCAACGCATAACAAAAACCTGAGCATGCTGCCGCGACATCAAAAGCGGGTACACCTGAAGGTATTCCTAAGTCTCTTTGAACTTCACAGCCTGCTGAAGGGAATGCGCGCGCATGGCTAGTCGTTCCGACTATGACCAAGTCAATTTCTGAGGCATCAATACCTGCCATTTCCAATGCTTTTTTAGCAGCTTTAGTGGACATACTAGAAACAGTGTCATTTTCGTCCATGATACGGCGCTCTTTGATCCCTGTACGTTCGGTAATCCAATCGTCCGTAGTCTCAACCATTTTTTCTAAATCTTTATTAGAACGAATTTGCGGCGGGAAATAACTACCAGTACCGATAATTTTTGAAAACATGCAACCTCTCTGTTTGCCTTTAAGACTAATTCATTTAGTCAACAGCGTTTAACATGACCTCAACTTTGTCCTTTATTTTTTCCGGAACCTGGCGCTGAGCTTCTGTTATCGCTTCTTTTATAGCACTGTAAAAGGCTTTTGAAGAAGCATTGCCGTGACTTTTGACAACAATTCCGCGCAATCCTACCAGACTCGCACCGTTATAGTGGTCGGGGTTCATCTTTGAAAAGAGTTTTCTTATACCTGGCATGAGTATGCCAATCATGATTTTGCTGAAAAATGAGGTTTCGCTCATAGCTCGCAACTTAGAGATAATAAGCTTCGCAACGCCTTCTATTGTTTTAAGCGCAACGTTTCCTACAAAACCATCACACACAATAACATCGGCTTTTCCGGCAAATATATCATTGCCTTCTGCAAATCCTACATAGTTGATATGCTCACACTGCATTAATTTATCTGCTGTGCGTTTTAGATGCTCCGCTCCCTTAATGTCTTCTTCACCTACATTAAGCAGTGCAATACGGGGATTTTCTATACCTTCAACTTCTTTTGCCATCACAGCGCCCATTACGGCAAACTGAAACAAGGTATCGGAGCAGTGGTGAATATTGGCACCTAAGTCTAGTAATAAGACTTTGTCGTCTTCATAAGTTGGCAAAGCGCTAATTAGTGCAGGTCGTTTTATTGAAGGTAAGGTTTTTAATACATATCGAGCAATGGCTAATAGCGCACCGGTATTACCGGCGGAAACACACGCATCAGCTTGCTTGTCTTTCACTAACTCGAGTGCTTTTCGCATAGACGAATGCGGTTTTCTACGTAGAGCAAGATCTGGACGCTCATCTTGGTTAACAACTTGTTCGGCATGAACAACGGTTAATCGAGGGTGACCTAATGCATTGTTTTTATTTAAAGCAGTATGAATACTTTGTGAGTGACCACAAAGATAAAGGTGCAGATATGGGAAATCAGCTACAGCTTTGATCGCTGCAGGAATAGTAGATCGGGGGCCATAATCGCCCCCCATCATATCAAGCGCGATGTGGATATCACGCATATTAAGTCTAGGCTAGGCCTTACTTAATTTTACGACCTTTATAATAGCCGTCAGCTGTCATGTGGTGACGACGGTGAGTTTCACCAGTCGTTTGATCTACAGACAAGTTTTCGATTGTTAATGCATCATGTGAACGACGCATGCCACGTCTAGCTCGGGATTTCTTACTTTTTTGAACCGCCATTGCCGTCTCCTAAGTTTTAAGTTTTTTTAATACTTCAAACGGATTAGGTTTTTCCTGCACCGTCGCTTCTGGCGCTAACTCACCAAAGCTCATGTTCTTGTTACCAAGTTCACAATCTTTTGGTTCATGCATTGCTACAATAGGCAGCGCCAACATTAATTCGTCTTCAACCAAATGAACAAGGCTAATAGAGCCATATTCGTCTAGTTCAATTTCATCATATGCTTCCGGTATTGGATCTTCACTTTCCTTAGCCGCGTTACGTATAGGCGTATAAACGAAGTCAGCTGTTACCTCTGCCTTCAGTCCTTTGCCACAACGTTGACAAGTTAGTTCTAAACTAGCTGTCGCCGTGCCCTGAATCACAACCAAATCCTGTGGATCAACTCCACATTCAATAGATACGTTCACGTGATCTGTTAATACTTCAGCCACTTCATTTAGACGTGACAGATTTCCCTTGACGATAATACCGTCATAGGTCATACGTTTTAACGCAGCTTTCGCTGGCTCGATCGAGAGAGGAATTTTTACCGTTTGCATAGGGCGCGCATATTATAGTGAAGGAAACTGAGAGTCAAAAGAAAATGACCTTATTCCCTTAAAAAATAGAAATTAGCCATGTAAAATAGCGTATATTCCTTTTATCATCGTTAAATAGATTAAAAAAGAATCATTATGACTAATCGCGAAAATCGAACCATCATTTTAGGCTCAACTTCACCATTTAGAAAGGCCTTATTAGAAAAATTAAATATATCCTTTGAAACTGACAAGCCTGAAGTCGACGAAACCCCTCTTCAAAACGAAACGCCTGATAAACTAGTTGCTAGACTCGCTTTATTAAAAGCACAAGTCGTTGCTGAACGACATTCTAATTCTATAGTCATTGGCTCAGACCAGGTCGCCGTTTTTGATGGTGAAATACTTGGTAAGCCACATACTCACGAAAACGCCGTTAAGCAATTAAGTAAGTTTTCAGGTAATACTGTGACTTTTTTAACCGGCTTAACAGTGATTGATACTAATAGTGGCTTAACAAAAACACTTGTTGAACCCTTTGACGTGGTATTTAAAACACTAACGTTAGAAATGATTAATCAATATCTTTATGCGGAAAAACCTTACAAATGCGCAGGAAGTTTCAAAAGCGAAGCATTAGGCATTTGTTTATTTGAAAAACTAGCTGGTGACGACCCTAATACTTTAATAGGGTTACCATTAATAAAGCTAGTTGGTATTTTGGGCGAAATGGATTATTCGGTTTTATCGCAGCAGAGCAACTAACAATAATAACCCATCCTAAAATGTGCTGATATTTATTTAGATATAATGGCTATCCTAAATAAAGAGATCCCCAGTAATTGGAATGTCCAACTATTGGGGATCAATTCAGATAAGAGTTTGTGCTGATTCGCTATCATTTAGTTCGATAATGGCAAACTAATAGCTAAATGGTAGCTAACCGTTGTCTGTTCTTTCACCAGCAACAGACATAGCCTGCTCACCAAGCTTTTGTAACACAACTTCTAACTCAGGTTGAAGCGGCGCCTCAAAACGCATTGTAGTTTCAGATAACGGATGGAAAAATGAAATTTCCTTAGCGTGAAGGAATAATCTATTTAACCCTACCTTTTTAACCACTTTATCAAATTCACGATCACCATACTTATCATCACATGCAATTGGATGCCCTTGGCAAGCCGTGTGGACACGAATTTGGTGCGTTCGTCCGGTCTGAGGTCGAGCTTCAACTAAGCTACAATCTTTGAAATTACTCAATACCGAAAACAGCGTACAAGACTTTTTGCCTTCCTCTCTATCTGTAATAACTAGACGTTCGCCAGACTTAGTGGTGATTTTCTTAAGTGGTTCCTGTACTGACTTTTGTTTTTCTGACCATTGTCCTCTAACTAAAGCCCAATAAACCTTGTTCATAGTCTTAATTCTTAATTGCTCATGTAACGAAACTAAAACGGAGCGTTTTTTGGCAATCAGTAAAATACCTGAAGTATCTCGGTCAAGGCGGTGTACAAGTTCCATCATTTTTTCTTTTGGTCTTAACGCTCTTAAGCCTTCAATCACACCAAAACTTACGCCGCTACCACCATGCACCGCGATGCCCGAAGGTTTGTTCATTACAATTAGGGACTTGTCTTCAAAGATAATCGCTTTTTCCAACGCTTGCACTGAGCTTAAACCGGCAGAAATACCTTCGCTTTCTTCTTTTACGCGGACCGGCGGAACTCGAACAATATCGCCTAGTTGCAGCTTGTAAGTTTGCTTTATTCTTCCTTTGTTAACCCTAACTTCACCTTTGCGGAGAATCTTATAAATTACGCTCTTTGGGCACCCTTTTAATAAGGTGATCAAAAAGTTATCTATGCGTTGACCCTCATGAACATCGTCTATTTCTATTTGTTGTACTTTTGGGAAATTTATCGCTTTTTCTGACATAGTTTTTGATTCACTCACAAATTTAAATAATTTTATTCAATTTTACGCTTAATTTCTGTTGCTATAATCCACTTTCACGTCGATAATAGCACGGCTTATAAAGCAACTGATTGAACTGCCTCACGTAATGAACGTAAGAGTCATGTAACGGAGCAGGGTTTGAGGCCGCGATGATATCAGAATTAACCGAGTATGTTTATCTTTCATTTTTAACAAACATACCGAATAAAGAACACCAGACCTCAAACCTCCACGCCACTTAAGTAAGGTAATGCGAGTAACATATTACCCTCTTCTTTAACCGTTCAGACCAGTCAAATCGAGGCGTCTATTTAACCAGTGCCACCATTCCCGTTTTGTTTACGATAATGGCACAGACAGAATTCTAAAAATTTGGAATTGATAAACCTTTAATTACAGTCGAGATGATTGAAATTTGACAGATAACTAGTTGAGAAACTACACAGTGTCGAGGTGTATTCAAGTGCATCGAACATTAATGGAATGTGGCCTACTACTAAAAGAAGAGCTACATACATGAAACGCATGTTAATTAATGCCACGCAACAAGAAGAAATGCGTGTTGCGTTGGTTGATGGTCAAAAACTGTACGACCTGGACATAGAAAGCCCAGGCCATGAACAGAAAAAGGCCAACATCTATAAAGGAACCATCACTCGAGTAGAGCCTAGCTTAGAAGCGGCTTTTGTTGATTATGGTGCCGACCGCCACGGCTTTTTGCCACTTAAAGAAATTGCACGTAATTACTTCCCATCAGATTATAAATTCAGTGGTCGCCCTAACATCAAAGAAGTGGTGAAAGAAGGCCAAGAAGTTATTATTCAAATTGATAAAGAAGAGCGTGGCCAAAAAGGTGCCGCACTTACTACTTTCATCAGTGTTGCTGGTAGTTACCTTGTATTAATGCCTAACAACCCAAGAGCCGGCGGTATTTCACGTCGAATCGAAGGTGACGAACGCACTCAACTTAAATCTGCATTAAGCAAGCTTGAGTTACCAAAAGGTATGGGCTTAATCGTTCGTACTGCTGGTGTTGGTAAATCTTACGAAGAATTGGAATACGATTTACGTGCCCTACTTCTTCACTGGGATGCCATTCAACAAGCAGCCGACAGCCGACCTGCGCCGTTCTTAATTCATCAAGAAAGTAACGTTGTATTCCGTGCTATTCGTGACTATTTAAAACGTGATGTTGGTGAAATAATTATCGACAGCCAGAACGTATTTAATGAAGCAAAAAGCCACATTGAATTATTCCGTCCTGACTTTTTAGACCGCGTTAAGCTTTACCAAGGTGAAGTTCCGTTATTTACTCATTACCAAATTGAGTCGCAAATCGAATCTGCGTTCCAACGTGAAGTTCGATTACCATCTGGTGGTTCAATTGTTATTGATCCTACAGAAGCACTTGTTTCAATTGACATTAACTCGTCAAAGGCAACAAAAGGCAGCGACATTGAAGAAACGGCGCTTAATACTAACCTAGAAGCTGCTGAAGAAATTGCTCGTCAACTTCGTTTGCGTGATTTAGGTGGTTTATTAGTTATCGATTTCATCGATATGACACCACCAAAGCATCAACGTGATGTAGAAAACAGATTAAAAGACAGCGTTAAACAAGACCGTGCACGTGTTCAAATTGGCAAAATCAGCCGCTTTGGACTGCTTGAAATGTCACGCCAGCGCTTACGTCCATCATTAGGCGACGCGAGCCAACATACTTGCCCTCGTTGTGATGGCCAAGGCACAATTCGTTCTAACGAATCTTTAGCACTTTCTATTCTTCGTTTAATCGAAGAGGAAGCGATTAAAGAGAACACAGCTCAAATTCAAGCTCAAGTTCCAGTTGTTGTTTCATCTTACTTACTAAATGAAAAGCGTGATGCGGTTCGTCACATTGAGAAAAATAATAACGTCAGCGTTGTTATTATCCCTAATATTCATTTAGAAACTCCGCACTATGAAGTATTACGTGTTCGTGTTGATGAAGAATTAGCTGATACTAGTTTTAAAATGGTGAAGCAGCCAGAGCAGAATGATTTTGTTAAAGAAATTGTTGTGCCAATGAAAAAAGAAATTGAGCAGCCTGTACTAAAAGGTTTTGCAGCTCCAGTAGCACCAGCTCCTTCTCAACCAGCACCAACTCCAGCGGCAACAACAAAACAAGCTGAAGTTAAAGGCCCTGGTTTATTTGAAAAAATTGGTAAGTTTATCTCTGACCTATTTTCATCTGATGACTCTGCAAAGAAAACAAGCAAGAGTAATTCAAGTGGTAAAGGTAAGAATGAACGTGGCGACAAAAACGATCGTAACTCAAATCGTCGCAACAACAATAAAAACAAAAACCGCAATAATAGAAACCGATCTCAAGATAAAGACAAGAGTAAAGAAACAGACTCTCGTAATGAGCGTGTAGAAAATACGGATGAAAAACGCAGCGACAATAAGCGTAACAAGCCTAAGAATCCGCGTAATCAAAACAGAAGAAAACCTGAAACTACTGAGAAAGTAGGTTCTGAGCAAGTAAGCCAAGCGCCTGCTGCGAAAGAAGAAAAGGTTCAAGAGCGTCGTAAACGCAGAAATAATCGTAAAAAAGTACGCATTGAGAAAACAGAAAACAATGCGACGGATACAGCGATTAATAACGTTAGCGAAGCTGAGGTACCTAAGGTAGAGACTGTAAATACGCAACCTACTGTGGCCGCTAAAAATGAAGAGCAAATGGTTGAAACCACTACGAGTGAATCAAATAGTGTACCGACAGAAACAGTAAAGGTTGAAGCAGTTGAGGCGACAAGCACTCAAGAAGCTGAAAGCAAAAAGGCTCCGGTAAAATCGCGTAATAAACCTTTGTCTAAGTCTAGTACTAAGAATGAAGAACGTAGAGGCTCTATTAAATCTAAAGTGCAAACTGCAGATAAAGCTGAGGCTAATTCAGACTTGTCGAACGATGAGCCTGTAGCTGTTGACTCAACTTCAGAGGCTGTTGAAGCTAAACCAGTTGTTGAAGCAAAGCCTGTTGTTGAAGCTAAACCAACGACAGAAGCTCCAGTTGAACAAAAAACGACAGAAGTACAGCCTACTTCAGAGCCAGCATTAGAAGCAAATGTAGAAACTCCAGTAGAAGTTAAAGCAGATTCTGAAGTAAAAGCAGATGCTGAGGTTGTAGAAAGTCGCTATCCAGAGAACGATGCTGAGTTCGAAAAGAACCACAAGCACCCGACTCCAGTTTCAGAAACTATTGAGAAGGTGTTACACGAACCTAGTGTTGCTAAACCAAGCTACAAAGGAACGTCTAGCGCGCCAATGACAAAGCCTGCTCCAGCTGAGAAAACTGAAGGCCCTATGCCAACAGTAATGGCTGCAGAAGACCGTACTAAGGTTGTTGTATCAGCAAGAACCGGCGGTGCGTCACAAGCTACAGGCTCTGCAACGTCTGAAACACAAAAAACGTTGTAAGGCTACCAAGCTTTAAAACGTAAACAATAAGGTCTGTAAAACAGACCTTATTAAAAACAAAAAAACGAGGCAATTGCCTCGTTTTTTTATGCTTACTAAAAGTGCTACAGCTTACATTAAATTTTAGTCCCTTAGATTTTACTTAGTCATCCTTTTGGATACCGTCCACAGTTACACCTTGTAAAAATCCAGAGCCAGTCTGCTCATTGTTTCTTAGTTTAATCATTAACCTTAAGTCATTTGGTGAATCCGCGTGATGCAGAGCATCTGCATAACTGATCCTAGACTCTTGGTAAAGGTCAAATAAAGCTTGGTCGAAGGTTTGCATACCAAACTCTTTAGATTTACCCATCACCTCTTTAATGCCTGAAATATCACCTTTTTTGATTAACTCTCCTACCATAGGAGAATTAAGTAATACTTCAATAGCTGCTACTCGACCAATACCATCGCTAGTTTGGATAAGCTGTTGGGCAACAATAGCTTTTAAATTTAGAGCCAAATCATACTTAAGCTTGTCGTGTTTTTCTTTTGGAACTAAGTGCATTATTCGGTCTATTGCTTGGTTAGCATTATTTGCGTGCAATGTAGCTACACACAAGTGGCCTGTTTCAGCAAACGACAGCGCATATTCCATAATTTCTTGAGAGCGTATTTCACCAATTAAAATAACATCCGGAGCTTGTCTTAATGAGCTTTTTAACGCTGACTCAAAAGACGGCGTATCAATACCAACTTCTCTTTGAGTTACCATGCAACGTTTATGCTCGTGTACAAACTCGATTGGGTCTTCAATTGTAAGAATATGACCTTTAGAATTACGGTTTCGATAACCAAGCAAGGCCGCTAAACTTGTCGACTTACCCGTACCTGTGCCACCTACAAATAAAACTAGTCCACGCTTTGCCATAATAACGTCTTTAAGTGCAGCCGGCAGGCCTAACTCATCAACATCAGGAATATTGGTGACGATACGCCTAACCACCATACCAACGTTATCTCGCTGCCAAAAAGCAGACACACGGAATCTTCCAGAATCATTAGCAACGGCAAAGTTACACTCTTTTTCTGAGTCAAATTCATTTTGCTGTTTATCTGACATGCAGCTACGAACTAATCGTTCAGCCTCCATGTCAGAAAGAGGTTCATGATCTAGAGGTGTTAGCTCGCCATTAATTTTGGCGCTGATGGGTAACCCTGCAGTTATAAATAGGTCAGAGGCTTTTTCAGCCACCATTTTTAAAAATATTTGTTCCATTGAGTCCATTACATACTCCAATATTGACTCTTAGAATCCGCCGCCGAAACCCTGACTGAATAGGTTTTTATCATGGGCTTTGGCCTGTGCGTTTTCTTTACTAATTAAACCTTTATTCATCAAGTTTAATAAGCATTGATCCATCGTTTGCATTCCATGCGCCGCGCCGGTTTGAATTGACGAGTACATTTGCGCAACTTTATCTTCTCTAATTAAATTTCTGATTGCTGGTATGCCCATCATGATTTCATGGGCCGCAACTCGGCCACCGCCGGTTTTTTTACACAACGTTTGTGATATTACTGCGCGAAGTGATTCAGATAGCATGGAGCGAACCATGTCTTTTTCATCGCCAGGGAATACGTCAACAATACGGTCAATAGTCTTAGGCGCAGAGGTTGTATGTAAGGTACCAAAAACCAAATGTCCGGTTTCCGCAGCCGTCATCGCTAAACGAATGGTTTCTAAATCTCGTAGCTCACCAACTAATATAACGTCAGGATCTTCACGAAGAGCAGATCGCAATGCATTACTAAAGCTTAAAGTATCTCTATGCACTTCCCTTTGACTGATTAGGCTTTGTTTATTTTGATGTACAAATTCTATTGGATCTTCAATTGTTAAGATGTGGTCGTGACGTTGTGCGTTAATGTAATCAATCATTGCCGCTAATGTAGTGGATTTACCAGAACCCGTTGGCCCGGTTACCAAAACAAGGCCACGAGGGTTTTCGGCGATATCCTTAAAAATATCTGGCGCTCCAATATCTTCTAAACTTAACACTTCTGATGGGATGGTACGGAATACAGCCGCAGCTCCGCGATCAATATTAAAAGCATTCACACGGAAACGAGCTAAATCGGGTACTGAGAAAGAAAAATCCGTTTCTAAGTTTTCTTCGTATTCTTTACGTTGCTTATCATTCATAATATCGTAGATAAGTGCTTGAACTTCGCGTGCATCTAATGCCGGAATGTTGACTCGTCTAACATCACCATCAACGCGGATCATTGGTGGAGTTCCAGCAGAAAGGTGTAAATCTGATGCTTTATGTTGAACACTAAAAGCAAGTAATTCAGTAATATCCATATGGCTAACCTATTAAATAACTAAGACACTGTATATGTCAGAAAATAACGTTAACATTACCATAGCAAATCGACTGGCAACTGCCCACGACAAAATAAGCGATGCCTCAAAAAAAGCAGGCCGACTTCCCGAACATGTCAGCTTAATTGCCGTTAGCAAAACAAAACCGCCGTCTGATATCGAAGCAGCCTTCCAAGCTGGGCAGTTAGAGTTTGGCGAAAACTATGTACAAGAGCTTGCTGATAAAGCCCAACAGCTTTCTAAATTAGAAAACCTTTGTTGGCACTTTATCGGTCCTATCCAGAGTAATAAAACTGCATTAATTGCTGAACATGCCAATTGGGTAGATAGTTTAGACCGCATTAAAATTGCCCGACGACTAAACAAACATTGTGAAGAGTTAAACAAACAATTAAATGTTCTAATTCAAGTTAATATCTCTGACTCAAATACAAAATCAGGCATTGCCCTTCTCGATGTAGCAAATTTTGCTGAAGAGATTCAAGAATTTAAATCTTTAACCCTCAGAGGCTTGATGGCTATTCCCGATGAATATTTAGATAAAAACAAACAAAAAGCAGAGTTTGAACAACTAAACACTTGTTTTTTGGCACTTAAGCATCAATATCAATCGGTAGATACCTTGTCATTAGGCATGACTAACGACATGGAAGCCGCTATATTTAGTGGTAGTACTATGATTAGGCTTGGTACCGCCATATTTGGCCCTCGTACTAATTAAATAAACAACATCACGGGATTTTAATGACACAAAATAACAACACTTCGTATGCATTTATCGGCGCGGGAAACATGTCTGGCGCTATTATTGGTGGAATGGTTAATAGTGGTGTAGAGCCATCTCGAATTATTGCAACCAATCGTACAAAGGAAAAACAACAAGCTTTAAAAGCTAAGTTTGGCATTATTACTGATTTAGATAATCAAGAAGCTATTAAACAGGCTGACGTTGTAATCCTAGGTGTTAAGCCACAAATGATGGCTGATGTGTTAACTGACTTAGTTTCAAACGGTGCAGACTTTTCTGACAAACTTGTGGTAACTGTGGCTGCTGGTTTATTGGTGAAACGTTATACTGACATAATTGGCGATGTACGATTTGTTCGCTGTATGCCAAATACGCCATCTTTAGTTGGTCACGGCGTGTCTGGATTATATGTTGGCTCTAGCCAAGCTCGTTTCGATAAATCAGTAATCGAACAAGATATACAAATAACGACTGAATTATTTAGCCACGTTGGCGCTACAGTTTGGTTGAAATCGGAGTCAGAGATTGATCAACTTGCCGCCGTTTCTGGTTCTGGTCCCGCTTACTTCTTCGCCTTTATGGAAGCGATGGCTAATAAGGCTAAAGAGTTTGGGTTTAGCGAAGATGTTGCCAATATAATGGTTCAAGAAACCGCAATTGGCGCTGCAAAAATGACATTTAACAAAGACAAGAGTTTTGCCGAGCTGCGTGAAAATGTAACCTCTCCTGGAGGCTCTACTGCCGCTGCTTTAAACGTATTTAATAATAACAACCTTCAAGCTACTGTAAATGAGGCACTCGATGCTGCGGTAACTAGAGCTCAAGAGATGAGTAAACTTTAATTATGCAAGCTACCCAATTTTTAGTTAATACTTTATTCGACCTCTATCTAATGGTCGCCATTTTGAGAGTCTGGTTACAATTGGCTCGTGCTGACTTTTATAACCCTGTTAGTCAGTTTGTTGTTAAAGCGACAAACCCTTTGCTCATTCCATTGCGCAAGGTCGTACCGGGACTAGGAGGAATAGACTGGGCCGGTGTGTTATTAGTTATCTTTGTTGCATTTGCAAAGGTCGCTACGTTGCAACTCATGTTTGGCGGTGCTTTTCCTTGGGTTAGTATTTTAGTAGCCAGTTTGATAACGGTTGTGCAAGAGGTGTTCACGTTGGTTTTTTGGGTGACCATAATACGAGCTATTTTGAGCTGGATTAGTCAAGGTTACAATCCGATTGAGGCATTGTTGCATCAACTCACAGACCCCTTGCTTGCGCCAGTTCGAAAGGTTATTCCACCTCTAGGCGGTCTAGATTTAAGCTTACTAGTATTCTTGATTGCCCTACAGTTTGTACAATTATTATTTAATGACCTTTTAAGTCGTTTACTATAAAAGCAATGAACGGAAAATTCATTATGAATAAATTAATATTAGCCATTACCTTGTTCGTTTCAATGTTGCTGTTATCTCCTAGTGCGAGTGCGGAACAAAAAATTACTAAAGGTGATTGGGACATCCATTACATTGCCTTTCCAAGTTCGTTTATTAAACCAGAAACTGCACGCGAGTATAACTTGGAGCGCAGTCGTTATATGGCTATTGTCAATATATCGGTTTTGGATAGCAGCACACAGAAAGCGCAAAATGTGAGTTTAACTGGCAATGCAAAAAATCTCTTAGGCCAAACTAAGCAGCTTAGCTTCAAAAAAGTAAAGGAAGGCGACGCAATTTATTATTTGGCGCAGCTCAAGCACAGAGACGAAGAAAACCTTAACTTTACGATTGAAGTTCAACGAGGAAATCGTACAGAAACAATTAAATTCAAGAAAAAGCTCTACGTTGATTAACATCAGACAGCTTAGTTAAAAACATTAGTTAGGGCGTACAACCGCCCTAACTATTATACGACTAAACCTATAAACCTATAAACCTATAAACCTATAAACGACTTTGCCATCACTTGGCTTCATCATTCTAAGTTGTATTCTATGTGTTATTTTCGCAGCATCGCATCTAACTGATCTACTATTTCACTCCAATCACCATCTGATTCTAGAGAATCTCGTAAAAATGAAGATTGAGACGCACTCCAAAAAGACGCTTCATCTATTGTTACGTCATCCGGAATATTATGTTCTTTAACAAAGTGATATATACCAGAACGCGTGCCATCTAGACCTAATTGTTCAAATAGCCCAGATATTGAATGTATTGACGTATCCATAAAACCCCCTAAGTTTTTAAAACTCTCTTATATAAAATAGCTTGTTTATTTAGGTACTGAAAAAATATTCTTGGATATTTTAATAGTTATTGCTAACTTGGTTAAAATAACAACAAAAATGCAGGTATTCAAATATATGACTGTCACAACCCAACCAGCTGAAGATAATGGTATAAAAGCAATTCTGTTAACCGCAGAAGACGTTAATTTAGCGGCCTCACTTTTATATGTTGCTTACCACGACGATCCCATTTTTAAAGAGATATTTGATGGCACCAAAGAAGGTTATGATACTCGCTTGCGCGGTGCAATCAGAGAGGAGTTATCAGCATTTTGGCAAACTCAACAGCCTATGATTGGGTTGTTTTCGGGTCCTCATTTACTAGGGGTGGCTTGTCTTATAGAACCACAGAAAGGCCTAGAGCCAGAACGGTTTTGGCATTGGCGATTAAAAATGATGCTTCATGCTGGCTTTCTAAGTACCCAAAACATGATTGAAAAAGAAAAAAAGGTTGCAGCTGCGATCCCACACGAGCACTACCACCTTCTTACTTTTATCGCCATTCATCCAGATCATCAGCACCATGGCTTAGGTCAATACTTAGTAAAGGCCGTAGACTCAATTGTTTCAGAAAATCAAATTAGCGAGGGTGTCGCTGTTTTTGTTACAAAAGAAAATAATAAGCCATTGTTTGACGGCGATAATTATGAAACATTAACGAATATAACGATAGGTGACGTTGCCGGCACTTTAATGTTCCGCAATAAATAGAGATATAACTGGATTATTATGGCTAAACCCAAAAAGCTAAACTCATTTAAAGCATTTTATCCTTACTATTTGTCTGAGCATCTGCATCCTATTTGCAGAGGCTTGCATTATGCCGGAAGTACTTTTGTTATTTTAGTTGCACTTTATGCCATAACGTCTAATCAATATATGTACTTTTGGTTGCTTCCCTTCATTGGGTATGGCTTTGCTTGGGTTGGCCATTTTTTTATAGAAAAGAACCGCCCAGCAACCTTTACCTACCCGTTTTACAGCTTTTTAGGCGACTGGGTAATGTTTAAAGACTTTTTAACAGGTCAGTTAGACAAAAAATTAAAACTTCACAACCTCGATTAAACGCTTAATGGCTGTACTATAAAAGCGTAGAAAGGTAGAATGGTTGTCCAAAAATTTCTTCTGAGAGTAACAAACGTTTTGCAAAATAAACAAATATTAGATTTCGTACTAGACAAAATTGATGATCTTAAAGCAAAAGACGTGCTTACATTTGATGTAGCAGAGACGTCTTCAATTACAGACTACATGGTAGTTTGCTCGGGTACATCAAAAAAACACGTCCAATCAATTGCAGATCACGTTTTAATGGAAGCAAAACAAACTGAAGACCCAGCATTAGGCTATGAAGGCATGGAAGAAGGCGAATGGGTTTTAGTTGACTTGGGTCCAGTGGTTTTACACGTAATGCAAGATGCAACAAGAGACTTCTATCAACTTGAAAAACTTTGGCAGGAATCTAGCAAGTAATCGCTTATGAAGATTCAATTAGTCGCCGTTGGTAACAAAATGCCAGGCTGGGTAACATCAGGATTTCAAGAATACCAACGCCGCTTCCCTAGAGATTGTGCGTTTGAGCTTATTGAGATCACCCCTGGCAAACGAGGTAAAAATGCTGATATAGCAAGGATCCTTGAGCAGGAAGGTGAACGGATGTTAGCGGCGGTGCCTAAGTCAAATAGAGTTGTAACGCTTGAAGTCACCGGAAAGCCTTGGACTACACACGACCTTTCAAAACAACTTTCAAGTTGGCAAATGGATGGCCGCGACGTTAGTTTACTGGTTGGTGGACCAGAAGGGTTGGCACCCGCTTGCATTGCACGTTCTGAGCAAAAGTGGTCGCTATCACCTTTAACGCTCCCTCACCCAATGGTTCGCGTTGTTGTAGCAGAGAGCTTATATCGAGCTTGGAGTCTCAATAACAATCACCCTTATCATCGCGAATAACGTATGCGCAGAAACTCCTATCAAATGCAAGATCACACCGCCGAAGCGCATCTATTTGCTAGGCGCGCCATAACGGCTTTGATAGCGGTGGCAGCTCTGATGGGAGTGCTAATAGCGAATCTGTATTACTTACAGATAGAAAAATATCAAACATATCAAACCCGTTCTAATGAAAACCGCATCAAAGTCCAGCCTGTCCCGCCAAACCGAGGGATAATACGTGACATTAATGGCAACATACTCGCTGCCAATGAGCCAAGCTTTTCTTTAGAGATCATCCCCGAAGCCGTCACTGATATGGAATGGACGCTGTCAGAGTTACAGTTAATTATTGATATCCCAGACGAACAAGTAGAACAATTTAAACGAATTATAAAATACCAGCGCCGTTTTAAGAGCATCCCCATAAAAACAAAGCTAACCGAAAACGAAGTCGCCGCATTTTCAGTAAAACAACACTTATTTCCTGGCGTCGCTATTGAAGCTCGACTTAATCGCCACTATCCATATACAGACACCATGACTCATGTAATAGGTTATGTGGGTAAAATTAACAAACGTGACTTAAATAGGTTAGAACGAGAAGAACGAATTAAGAACTACGCAGCCACTCGTAGTATCGGGAAGTTAGGGCTCGAACGATTTTATGAAGAGCAACTTCACGGCACTACGGGCAGTGAAGAAGTAGAAGTAAACCATAGAAGCCGAGTATTAAGACAGCTGAGCATTGAAGCGCCCAAACCAGGTACAGACCTTCACTTAGCAATTGCCGTGGAAATGCAAGAACAAGCCAAAAAGTCGCTAAGACAAAACCGGGGAGCTATTGTTGCAATGGACCCTCGTGATGGCGCCATTTTAGCTATGTATTCCAACCCCAGTTACGACCCAAACCTTTTTGTAACAGGCATATCTCAAAAAGATTATTCATTGATATTGAATTCCAAAGATAAGCCAATGCTCAATCGTACTACGCAAGGCCAATACCCGCCTGCGTCAACTATCAAGCCACAATTAGCATTGTTGGGCTTACACAAAAAGCTAGTTACTCCTGAAACTACCGTTTGGGATCCAGGATATTGGCGATTCCCTAATGTTGAAACCCAACGGAATTTTAGAGACTGGAAAGTTGGCGGCCATGGTTGGGTAGACCTAGTTACCGCGATTAAACAGTCTTGCGACATTTATTTTTACGACCTAGCCTACCGCCTAGGTATTGACGAAATAAGTCCATTCATCGCTAAATTTGGATTTGGAGATTATACCGGCATAGATATTCACGAAGAATACAAAGCGACAATGCCGTCAAGAGAATGGAAAAAAGAAAAGAAGCGTCAACCTTGGTATCAAGGAGATACTATCTCAATTGGAATTGGCCAAGGATATTGGACAGCAACGCCAATGCAACTTGCGATGGCGACGTCTGTATTAGTTAATAAAGGCGATGTCATTGAACCCAAAGTAGTATCGGCAACCAGTGTAGATGAGTCTATTTCATTAACACCTATCAAAAAACGAAATCCAGTTGTGGTTAACAACCCAAAACATTGGGACACTATTTTAGACTCAATGTATCAAACGGTAAATGCAATTGACGGTACAGCTCGAGCCGCTTTTGTCGATGCTGTTTATACCGCTGCTGGTAAAACAGGTACCGCGCAACTGTTCAGCCTTGGCGAAGATGAAGAATACGACGCTTCCAAAATAAATGAACGCCGACGTGATAATGCAATGTTCGTTGGTTATGCCCCTTATGATAATCCTAGTATTGTTATTGTTGTAGCGGTAGAAAATGCCGGAGGCGGCAGTGCTAATGCGGCTCCAGTTGCGAGAGAAATGATGGATTTATATTTTTCGATGGGATTAGCTAACAAACGAAACATCTCGACTGAAATCATAAATGTTGAAGAGACAGAATTAGCTGAGGAGAATAACGGTGGCTAAAACCGAAAATGAACGCCGACGCAGTTCTCTATTTTTTAGATTCCATATTGATTTGCCTTTATTGGCAGGTATTTTAACTCTAATGCTTATAAGCCTATTTGTGGTTTATAGTGCTGGTAGTCAAAATATGGATATGGTTGTAAGACAAATGGTTAGGATGGGTCTTGGTTTATTTGTCATGTTGCTGGTCGCCCAAATTTCACCTTTCACCTATCAAAAATGGGCCCCTCATATATTTGTCACTGGTATATTATTACTCTTTGCTGTTCTGTTGTTTGGCGATATGGGAAAAGGCGCTCAGCGCTGGTTGAACCTCGGTATAATAAAGTTTCAACCTTCTGAAATAATGAAACTGTCTTTACCTATGATGATGGCTTGGTTTTTAAGTAAATACACGTTACCGCCGTCCCTAAAGAATACCTTCTTAGGGTTTATCATTATTGCAACACCTACACTTCTGATAGCTAAACAGCCAGATTTAGGTACTTCATTACTAGTAGCAAGTAGCGGCTTTTTTGTTATGTTTTTAGCCGGTTTAAGCCTGAGAGTATTATTTGGTTTAGTTATTTCTGTTGGCGCATTTTTACCAATCCTTTGGTTTTATTTAATGCATGGTTACCAAAAACAACGCGTACTTACCTTCTTAAATCCAGAAAGTGATCCGCTTGGCTCCGGTTACCACATCATTCAATCAAAAATAGCCATTGGCTCTGGTGGCACCGAAGGTAAAGGCTGGCTGCAAGGCACACAATCACAATTAGAGTTTTTACCTGAGCGCCATACTGACTTTATTTTTTCTGTTTTTAGTGAAGAGTTTGGTTTTGTAGGTGTTCTTTTGCTGTTATCTATATACGCCTTTATTATCGTTAGAGGTATGCAAATAGCGTCGCGAGCGCAAGAAGCTTTCACCAAGTTATTAGCTGGCAGTTTAACGCTAACCTTTTTTGTCTATCTTTTTGTTAATATTGGTATGGTTTCGGGATTATTACCGGTTGTGGGTGTTCCTTTACCTTTGGTAAGTTACGGTGGAACATCAATAGTGACTTTAATGGCAAGCTTCGGTATTTTAATGGCTATTGGAACTAATAAACGACTATTGGCTAGTACTTAAAATGGACAAAAACAAATCATCAATTCTACTTACTGCGCTATGTATTGCTTTAATGCTTGTACAAGGCTGTGCACCTACAGGGCGTTATAAAGATAAGTATGATAGTGCGCCAGTTCGACCACCAACATTAACAGAACAACAAGACCCTCGAATAGTTCACGAGCCAGTAGGACGTGGCAACCTGCCATATAAAGTATTTGGTAAACATTACACACCAATGAAAGAACGTAGTCCTTTCTCACAAAAAGGCACTGCATCTTGGTACGGGAAAAAGTTTCATGGCCATCTAACTTCAAACGGCGAAGTTTATAATATGTTTGGCATGTCCGCTGCTCACAAAACACTGCCACTACCAAGCTATGTGCGAGTTACCAATTTAGCTAACAATAAATCAGCCATTGTGCGTGTAAACGACAGAGGCCCTTTCCACCAAGACAGAGTTATTGATCTCTCTTATGCGGCGGCGTTTAAAATTGGCGTATACGACACTGGCACTGCAAACGTTAACATTGAGTTAATTTTACCGGGAGAGGAACCTTTACCTACTGAGAGTAGTCTATATCAGGTTGCCCTAACCGGTTTCAAAAATAAATTGGAAGCTGATGAGTCGCTTAAAGGCTTAACGATAATGTTAAACCATGATGCAGCAGTACATGAAAAAGACGAACAACATAAAGTTGTGTTTGGTCCTTTTAAAAATAAAGTGCAAGCAACCGATTTAATTCTAAAAATAAAACAGTTTGGTTATCAATCTGTAAATCTAGAGAGTGTATTAGCGCCATAAACTGGACACGTAGCTTTGGTACATGGATAATACCGCTCTCAATTTTCTTTCTTTTAGCAAAAAACATGAATGGAACACAATGAATAAATTTTTACTCTCTCTGGTTAGTCTTTCGTCCCTAGCGTTTTCATATTTTGCAGAGGCAAAAGTACTAGTACCAAATCCACCTTCAGTAAATGCCAAAGCCTATATCTTAATGGACTTTGATACTGGAAAAGTATTAGCCGAAAAGAACGCAGATGAACTGTTGAATCCAGCTAGCTTAACAAAAATGATGACGAGCTACGTCATTGGTAAAGAAGTTCAAAAAGGTAACATCGCACTAACAGATATGGTGACGGTGAGCCGCAATGCTTGGGCAAAAAACTTTCCTGAATCTTCAAAAATGTTTATTGAAGTGGGCAAAGAAGTTTCTGTCGCTGATCTGAATAGAGGCATCATCATCCAGTCTGGTAATGACGCTTGTGTTGCAATGGCTGAACACATTGCAGGTAGTGAAGAACAGTTTGCTCAACTTATGAATTTGTATGGTGCAGACATTGGGTTATCTGACTCAAACTTTGTAAACAGCCACGGTTTAACCGCGGAAGGTCACCTTTCAACGGCTCGTGACATGGCAAAAATTGGTATCGCTTTGATTAGAGATGTACCAGAAGAATATGCTATCTATAAAGAAAAAGACTTCACTTACAACAATATTTCTCAAATAAACCGTAACAGCCTGTTATGGGACAAAAGCTTAAATGTTGATGGTATTAAAACCGGTCATACAGACGCTGCGGGTTATTCTTTAGTTGCTTCAGCAATGGAAGGTGAGATGCGCTTGATTTCTGTGGTAATGGGCGCTGAAAGCCAACGTGGTCGTAAAGTAGAAAGCAAAAAGCTGTTAAATTACGGTTTCCGTTTCTTCGAAACATTAACGGCATATGAAGCGGGTACTGAGTTTGCAAAACAAAGAATCTACATGGGCGATAAAGATCAAGTTCGTTTAGGTATAAACCAAAGTACACCTTTAACTATCCCTCGTGGCTACCGTGAAAAACTAAAAGCGTCTTTCACCCTTGATAAACCATTAGAAGCCCCTATTAACAAGGGCGAAGTGGTTGGAACGTTAACAATCAAAATCGAAGACGATATAGTTACTACTTACCCTCTTGTTGCACTTGACCAAGTCAATGAAGGTGGTTTGTTTAAGAAGGTAACTGATTACTTTAAAAAGAAATTTGAACTATAAAGTAAATTACGAGTAATGAGTCTAGGGAAGGCTTTTAAAAGGTATAAAAGATGACAGTTAAAGACACTAAATTTGATGAACTATTAGACTTCCCTTGCCACCAAACTTTTAAAGTTATGGGTGTGGCGCATGAAGAGCTGACAATTAAAATTGTAGAAGTATTACAAGACGTAGCGCCTGGCGACTTTTCTCCAAAAGAAAAGCCTAGCAGCAAAGGTAAATACAAGTCAGTTTCAATCAGTGTAAAAGTGACAAGTAAAGAACACATGGAACTGGTTTATAACCGATTAGGTGCCATCGACCTCGTTCGTGTTGTTCTGTAGATTACGGTTATTGAATGTCAGATATAAATAATAATATAGTCATCAGAAACATTGATACTGGAGACTACCAAGATATTTGGCAGTCAATGCAGTTGTTTACCGATACCCGTGACGAAAACGTTACGGATGAACTTTGGGTGGTTGAGCACAATCCGGTGTTTACTCAAGGTCAAGCAGGTAAAGAAGAGCACTTACTAGATACCGGTGACATTCCCGTAGTTAAAGTTGATAGAGGTGGGCAAGTTACCTATCACGGCCCTGGCCAGTTGGTGGTTTATTTGCTCATTAATCTACGAAGAAAAAAAATAGGCGTTCGAGACCTGGTGACATTAATCGAAAATGCGATTGTGGACATGCTAAAAAGTTTTGAAATTAGTGCCTATGCTAAAAAAGACGCACCTGGTGTGTATGTAGATGAGAAAAAAGTCGCATCACTTGGATTAAGAGTACGTAAAGGTTGTAGTTTTCATGGATTAGCGTTGAACGTTGACATGGACCTAGAACCTTTTTTGCGAATTAATCCTTGTGGTTATGCCGGCTTAGAAATGGTGCAAACCAGCCAAATAAATGGTCCAAAAACTATTCAAGAAGCAGCCAAACCGCTAACCGAATTGTTAGCTTCTGCCCTTGGCGCCTCTAACATTGACTATCAGCAAGGGTTACCAAACCTAGCGCTGACAGAAAAGAGAGCTGTATGACAACCGTTAAAACTTCTAAATTAGCCGCTGGCGTAAAATTACGTGACGCGGAAAAAATGGCCTTAATTCCCGTTAAAATCATGCCTTCTGAGCGTGATACTATGCTTAGAAAGCCAGATTGGTTAAAAATTCGCTTACCAAAATCAAGTGAAAAAATCGACAACATCAAAAAGGCGATGCGCAGTCAGGGTTTAAGCTCAGTATGTGAAGAAGCATCCTGCCCTAACCTACCTGAATGTTTTAATCACGGCACAGCAACATTTATGATTTTAGGCGATATTTGTACACGCCGTTGTCCGTTTTGTGATGTTGCTCACGGTCGACCTTTACCACCAAGTGCACAAGAACCTGAAAAACTAGCTCTAACCATTAAGGAAATGGGCTTAACCTACGTTGTTATTACCTCTGTTGACCGAGACGATCTTCGTGACGGTGGTGCTCAACACTTCGCTGATTGTGTTAAAGCAATTCGAGCGCATAACCCTGGAATTAAAGTAGAAATTTTGGTTCCTGACTTCCGTGGTCGTATGGATAAAGCACTTGAGATTTTATCTACTGCACCGCCTGATGTGTTCAACCACAATTTAGAAACTGCACCACGCCTTTATCGCCTAGCTCGACCTGGTGCTAACTACAAATGGTCACTAGACTTACTTAAACGTTTTAAAGAAATGCACCCTGAAGTTGATACCAAATCAGGCTTGATGGTTGGCTTAGGTGAAACAAACGAAGAGATTGTTGAAGTTCTTAGAGACTTAAGAGAACACAACGTAGATATGCTGACTATTGGTCAATACCTACAACCAAGCAAGCACCATTTGCCGGTTGAGCGATATGTACCGCCAGCTGAGTTTGACATCTTTAAACAAGAAGCTGATGACTTAGGCTTTAAGCACGCAGCATCAGGTCCATTTGTTCGTTCAAGCTATCACGCTGATAAACAAGCCGCTGGAGAGGAAGTTAAGTAACATGACTGAGCAAAGTTATTCAATTGGCACACCAGGAAAAAAATGGGGTGATGCAGAAAAGCATCAATGGCTGGCAAAACAGCTGGTGAAACGTTCTTATCAAGAACAAGTCGTCGCTAAATTGGCAAATTTGTCAGCGCAATTTGAAACGCAGGAATATGGCTATTTAAAATATGCTGACCTTCCTGTTGTTAAAGATGCCGATAACTACCCATTATTTATTATCAAAAGTGTGAATTGGAATGATGAGCTCCCTACTGTATTGATTACAGGCGGTGTCCACGGCTATGAAACCAGTGGTGTCCAAGGCGCGTTGAGGTTTGCCTTAGAACATGCTGGTAGTTATGGAAATAAGTTTAACTTTGTTATTGCGCCATGTGTAAGCCCTTGGGGTTACGAAACAATTAACCGTTGGAACCCGCTTGCAGTGGATCCTAACCGTAGTTTTTTTGAAGGTTCAAAAGCGCAAGAAGCCACTTTGTTGATGCAATATCTAAAGCACAATGAAATCAAGCCTATTTGCCATATTGACCTTCACGAAACCACAGATACGGATAACTCAGAGTTTCGTCCGGCGCTGGCCTCTCGTGATGCAATTGAGCAAAAGAACTGGAATATTCCAGATGGTTTTTATCTTGTAGCTGATTCGCAAAACCCACAAGTAGAATTCCAGTCGGCCATAATTGAGTCTGTTAAAAAAGTAACTCATATAGCTCCAGCTGATGAAAATGATTGCTTAATTGGCGCACCACTTCAGCAGTTTGGCGTTATTGAATATGATGCTAGGCCACTTGGGTTATGCATGGGTATGACTGATGCAGAATACAAAACAACAACGGAAGTTTATCCAGACAGTCCTCTTGTTGATAACGAAAACTGCATAATGGCGCAAGTTGCTGTTATAACCGGCGCTTTGAATCACTTGTTGTCGCGTTAGCTTTGTAAACTTGTAACTTGATCGAGTTAACCTTACAAATAAAAAAGGTCTGCACTAGCAGACCTTTTTGTTATCTAAAACCAATCCTTTATGCGCTAACTCGCTTATAAGGACGATATTCTGGAGTCCAGAAATTCTTTTCAATTCGGTTTTGTATCTCATCATCCGATATTAACAGTGCATGACCTTGTTCAATCGCTACTTTTGCTACGTTAAAGGCGATCTCTCTGCTCAACCTAGGTAAGTCCACTAGTTCAGGTAATAACGCACCCTCACCTTTATTAACTAACGGTGAGTTTTGAGCCAATGTTTCGCTGGATGCCATGATCATTTCGTCAGATATAATCTTAGCACCTACCGCAAGTACACCAAGACCAATACCAGGGAAGATATAGGCATTATTACACTGAGCAATTTCAAAGGATTTTCCTTCAAACTCAATCACATCAAATGGACTACCAGTGGCTAGAATTGCATTACCATCTGTCCAACTAATTACATCATTAGGATGCGCTTCTATTTGTTTAATTGGGTTACTAAGTGGGAAGATAATTGGTTGATTATCATTGCTGTACATAGTTTTTATCGCTTGCTCAGAAAACAGGCCCGGCACACCAGATACTCCTATTAGAATGCCTGGTTTTGCATTTTCCATTACTTCTACAAGTGATGGATATTGACCTTCAATTTCCCAGCTTTCATAGTCACGAGACTCTTGCGCTAACGCTTGTTGGAAGTCACGTAAATCATTCATGCCGTTTGTCACTAAGCCAAAGCGGTCAATCATAAAGACTTTCTTACGTGCCTCTGCGTCTGTAAGCCCTTCTGCAACCATTTGCATAATAACTTGCTCAGCAATACCACAGCCTGCAGAACCAGCACCAACAAAGGTAACATTCTGTTCAGACAGTTTTTTGTCTTTTTTACGGCAGGCCGCTAATAAAGTTCCAACGGTCACCGCCGCAGTGCCTTGAATATCATCGTTAAAGCAGCAAACTTGGTTTCTGTATCGTTTTAATAATGGCATTGCATTAGGTTGAGCAAAGTCTTCAAACTGAATCATTACGCCCGGCCAACGTTTTTGTGCAGCGGTAATGAACTTATCAACAAAAGCATCATATTCGTATTGGCTAACACGTTTATGTCGCTCACCCATATACATAGGATCGTTTAGCAACTTAGGATTGTTAGTACCTACATCAAGCGTAATAGGCATAGTATACGCCGGGCTAATACCACCACAGGCGGTATACAAAGAAAGCTTACCAATCGGAATGCCCATACCACCAATGCCTTGGTCACCTAAACCTAGTATTCTTTCGCCATCGGTCACCACAATTACTTTTACTTTTTGCTTAGTCGCATTTCGTAAAATATCGTCCATTTGGTCACGTTCTGTGTAGGAAATAAACAATCCGCGGTTACTGCGATAGATATCAGAAAACTTCTCACATGCATCACCGACAGTAGGTGTGTAAATGATTGGCATCATTTCGGCGATATGTTGATTAACCAACTTAAAAAACAAGGTTTCGTTGCTGTCTTGAATTGCACGTAAGTAAATATGTTTATTAATCGGTTCTTGGAAACTTGAGTACTGTAAATAAGCGCGTTCTACCTGCTCTTCTATAGATTCATATCGAGGTGGTAATAGCCCCATTAGGTTAAAGTTGGTACGTTCTAATTTAGAAAATGCAGTGCCTTTATTGAGAAGTGGCGTTTCAATTAATGCAGGGCCTGCATAATGAATGTATAACGGACTTTTTTCAGCTTTTTGGTTCATATAGATCCCGAAAGAATGTGGGTCGGATGTTTTTGATTTACACCATAATTTACATGTAATTATAGTCAATTGTTAAAGCATAGTAGAGGAATAAGTAAAAGTTAAGGCACTGGTAATACCTGTTAAATCAACTTTTTAACTAATTATGGGTGTGCTTTAGGCTAAAGCGCGGAAAAACCGCACTTTGCCCATTATTAATAGTGCTAAATTAATTGCTTTTAAAAATAACAAAACTTAGCGGAGCAAGTTCAAATTGATTTTCAGTGACTTTTGCTTCACCTAATACAAATTCAACATCACCTGCCTTATTGTGTTTATATACCTTGCTTGCGGTAGATGAGTTGTAGACAACTGTGTACTTTGGCTCTCCTACTATTTCACGAGATAAGGCTAAAACACCAGGTTCAGAATTGTGTTCAATAACTTGCTGCTTACCTTTTCTTAGCACTTCATGGTTATGGTAAACCGCAGCATACTCAGCTAAAGACTGGTAAATAGGATGCGTTACATCAAAGTTATCATCTGCTGTTGTTTTACTTGTGCCATATAAGTTGTTGTCATTATAGTCAGGCGTTAACGACGGCATCATGTCTTCACGAGCACCTCGATCGCCACCGTCTCCCGTAAACCCTTGCTCATCTCCGTAATATAGAACTGGAATGCCTCTAGCAAAATACATAAGAGAATTGGACAGTAAAAAACGTTTAATTTTTTCTTCTTCTGACGCCGCTGGCAAAGACTGGTCAAGCGTATAAGCAAGACGGCCAACATCATGATTACTCACAAAATTCATTAAATAGTCAGCTGAACTGTTGTGGTCGTTGTACAGGTGATCGTTGCTAAATAGGTCTTGTAAATTATCTGTGCCCTTATCGTAAGCAAATACGTCTTTTGTACGATACTGGAACGCGAAGTCTAGTACCGATGGAATATCGCCTTCCGTTGTAAACTTACTCAGCTCTTTTGGATCGCCAGAATAAACTTCTCCAAAAACAAAAAACTTAGGAATGCCTAACGATTTTGCATGCTCGATAATGGCCGGAGTAAATTGTTGCCAAAATTCCATATTAACGTGTTTAACGGTATCGATACGGAAGCCGTCTGGTTTAAATTCAGTGATTAAGTTATTAAAGATATCCGTCATGCCTTTTACAACTTCTGGGTTATCAGTATCTACGTCATCTAGTCCCATGAAGTCACCATAAACTGAGTTCTCGCCCTGCCAGGTACTATCACCTTGGTTATGATAGAACTTAGGATCGTTTAACCAAGCGGGGGTTTTTAAGTCCTCATGCCCTTTAGGTATAAACGGTGTATAACCTTTGCCATCGGCTTTATCGGCTAAGCTAACGTACTCACACAACTGTGAAGACGTACTAAATTGAGGCTTGTTTTCGCCATGACATTCTTCATATTTAATAACATCGGCCGTGTGGTTAGTAATGATGTCAAAAAACACTTTCATATTTTTAGCGTGCGCAGCGTCTATAAACTCTTTTAAATCGGCATTTGTCCCTAAGTGAGGGTCAATTTCTGTGAAATCTAGTGGCCAATAGCCGTGGTAACCTGACGAATCGCCTTGTACAGCTTGGTTCCTTAAAATAGGTGTTAACCAAATAGCAGATATGCCTAAACCTTTTAGATAATCTAAACGTTTTGTGAGGCCTTTGATGTCTCCGCCATGGTAATGACCATTACTTGTTTTATCAAAACCACCAGCACTTTCAGCGATGGTTTTAGAACCGTTGTCATTGGACACATCACCGTTATCAAACCGGTCTGGCATAACAAAATAAAACACGTCATCACGAACATCACGAGTTAGATAGTGTTCGCTAAAATCACCGCTAAATTGAATGTTTCCCGACTGCTGTGCGTTATCGCTATCTGAGTTTTTAATTTGTACCGAACTGACACTTTTGGCCGCTGTGTTTTTTGTACTTTCGTTAGCTGAGTCATTTGGATTATTACAACCAGTGATAACTAAACTTGCGAGAAGAGATAAGGAGATCATTGACGATTTACTGAAGCGCTGCTTTATTTTCATTATTATTGAGTTCCGAATTAAGTTCCGACAATCTAAATATTAGATACAACATAACGAATCGAAGGCCTTATGAAAATTAAAAACGTAACCACACCACATGACTACGTATGTAATTCTTAGTTATTGGAGCCACGTAAGGTTAAATTGCGCTAATTGAACATAAATTCATTATGGATAGATCTACAATCGCCACAACAATGTAGATATACTCTCATTCCAAAATTTTAAATAGCATTCACGAGTACCCAATATGTTAGCAAAACGCATTATTCCTTGTTTAGACGTAAAAGACGGAAAAGTTGTTAAAGGCGTTCAATTTAGAAACCATGAAACCATTGGTGATATTGTGCCATTAGCTGAGCGTTATGCGTTGGAAGGTGCTGATGAATTGGTATTTTATGATATCACCGCGTCAAGTGACGTGCGTGTTGTAGATAAAAGCTGGGTGAGTCGTATTGCTAAAGTGATTGATATACCTTTTTGTGTCGCCGGTGGAATTAAAACCGTTGAACAAGCCGGTGAAATACTGTCTATGGGCGCCGATAAAATTTCGATTAACAGCCCTGCATTATTAAATCCAGAATTGATCACAGAGCTACACGATACCTACGGTCAACAATGTGTTGTTGTTGGTATAGACTCGTATTTTAATGCTGAGTCTGGCGAATACGAAGTGTATCAATTTACTGGCGATGAAAGCCGTACTCAAAATTCAGGCCGCAAAACGATTGATTGGGTAAAAGAAGTACAAGAACGCGGTGCCGGTGAGATAGTTTTAAACTGTATGAACCAAGATGGTGTGCGTCAGGGATACGATTTAAAACAACTTGAACTAGTTCGCGCTCACTGCAATGTGCCACTAATTGCGTCAGGCGGAGCGGGTGAAATGGTTCACTTTAAAGACGCTTATGAAATTGCAAACGTAGATGGAGCCTTAGCTGCCTCTGTGTTCCATAAAAAGATCATCGATATAAATGAACTTAAAGAATATTTAAATGAAGAAGGCATTGCCGTTCGACGTTAATACCCTATTATTTTAAAAGCTAAGTATGGGGCAAAAGCAAAAACAAAGATTAAAATTTTGTATTGTCCCAAAATCTTTAAGTACATCGGCTTTAGTTCTGCTTTCTCTAGTCCAAATATGGCTTGATGAATTGAAAATACCAAGCCTTCAAATAACGTTATGAATAAAAAGGCGATCGTAATTGCCGCAAAATGAATAACGGACATCCAGCCAAATAGTGTTGTAAGTTCTTGAATTGTCATCGCCACTTCCTTTTAAAATTAACTATTAACTATTAACTATTAACTATTAACTATTAACTATTAACTATTAACTATTAACTATTAACTATTAACTATTAACTATTAACTATTAACTATTAACTATTAAAAATAATAGTCCTTATCGCATGATAGTTAAATATTAATCGCCTTTCGAAAGCCTAATTAACTTTCCAGAATCAGTAAGCAACAATAATCGGCCTTGCTTATCTTCCGTTATGTCGCGTAAACGCTCGTCAAATGACTTCAAAAAAGTTTGTTCTGAATCCAACATCAAACCGCTGTGACTTTTAGAAACAAACTCACCCGACTGACTAACGTTCTCTGCACTGCCTTTTGAGTTTGAGTTTGAGTTTGAGTTTTCAGAAGGTTTTAATGACACCACGCGCATTTCACGATATTTCAAGGCTGTATTGACCAACTGACCTTTAAATTCAGGAAACTCTTCGCCGCTGTAAACAAGCATAGAACCAGGCGCTATTGAAGGTGTCCAATTCACTAGTGGTGACTCCAACCCTTCCATTTGATGATGTGGAGTAATTTCAAACCCAGTGTAATCTATGCCGTAGGTAATTTTGGGCCAGCCATAGTTTAATTTAGGTTTGATAATATTAATTTCATCGCCGCCTTTAGGACCATGCTCATTTGAAAACAACAACTCGCGTTGATTATCATAAAATAAACCTTGTGGGTTTCGGTGTCCGTATGAGTATATTTCTGGAAGCGCGCCTTTTGTTTTTATAAAAGGATTGTCAGCAGGGACAGAGCCGTCATCGTTTAGGCGGATAATTTTACCTAAGTGTGAATCTAACTTCTGTGCATCATCCATGTAAGAGTATCCATCGCCAACCCCAAACACTAACGTTTGATCAGGTAAAAACGCCATACGTCCTGCAAAATGGTACGTCGCTGCTTTTTGAGGTGAAGCTCTGAATAGGAATTTTATGTCGGTAAGTTCAAAACCAAATGGTTTACTGCTTTTGTTGTTTGAAGGTTGAGACTCATTTAAAACAACCTTTGCCCTTACCAACGTTGTCCCGTTAGAAAACTTATGGCCTGATGCAAATGTGACATAAATCCAATGATTTTCTGCGAACTTAGGATGCGCGATGACGTCAAGCATACCGCCTTGACCGCTTTCATAAACACTATCTTCTAACTGTTTGTTTGCGTTCGACATTGTCGACGTCTGGTTATCCCAAATACGAAGCGCGCCGTTGCGTTCCGTAATGATAAAACGCTCATTAGGCAAAGCTGCAATGCCCCAAGGCTTATGTAGACCTTCAAACAATATCGAGACTTTAGGAGAACTGCTGTCCTTGTCACTTGCATCGCCATTAGATAAAGAGGACGTAAACAATGGTGCGGATGAAATTTCAGCGGCTTGGAATTCAGCTGAACAGACAGCTGACGTCACTAATAACGCGAAGCTACTAACTAATTGAAAACTAAAACTGCCGCCAACTCGATGTGGCTTTTTGGCCTTTTTTATGGAACTTACTAGTTCGTTCAGCCTGTTATTTTTAGAAAAAAAGAACATTCGCATTCCCTATTTAGTTTTAGTTTTAGTTTTAGTTTTAGTTTTAGTTTTAGTTTTAGTTTTTCAGATTATTAACATTAACTGCTTTTAGGTCTAAAGTAATCGGTATTGTCGTAAAAGTCTGCCGCCTCATTTCCATCATACCAAGTTGGTACTCCTAGCAAAGGCAGCGGTGAAAGCTCAGAGTTATCTTTCAGTGCTCCAGACTTGATTTTGGCGGCCAAGCGCTCATCAAGCAGTCTATATTGAACATTCTTTGGCAAACCTAAAATTTCTGCACTGCTGTCAATTACTAACCATTTGCCAGTAAGGCCGATAAAGGGTTTTGTTAACATCTCATAATTTGCATGACCAAATTGATAAGCCGCTACTCCATCACCCTCGGCTGATTGCCAGTGGGCCTTCATCTCTACAAAAGCCTTTTTCCAATCATGACTTTTTAACGCGTCTAACAAAGTTTGATTTTTTGTTACCAATACAACGCCACACTCGTCAAATAACGTCAGAGCATTTCGTTGTTTAGAACGCTCTTGTGAATCTGAGGACTTGATATCGAGATAATGTAATTCATTAATTAACGCTTTGGTTCTTGGGTATAAGCTCCAAACAATGGCACCAAACACGTCGTGCCAGCTTTCCTTTCTGGTTGGAACTTGGCCCGTTTCGTAAATAAACGTTTCATACTCTACGGCGTTGTAATCTTTGCTTGCTGCTTGCTCTACAAAACGAATAGTTTTGCCATTGTTGTTTTCTACTTCGTAGGGAAGCAATGAATCTAAAGCAGCACAAGAAGGCCATTGCACCCAATCATCAAAGGCGGCGACGTGATTAATGTCATTAAAACAGCCTTGGTCTGCAAACTCTGTGGTCCAATGGGTAAAACTGGAAAACTTCTTCATTTCGTCTCAAATCCCTACAAACAGATAATAAAAACGACTCGAATTACAAATCGTTCTGGAATATAGTCTTAATATAGCTGTAATGATAACGCAGCTAAGCGTATGTTTTAATTTAAAAGGGAAATAATAATGATAAAAAAACTAGCCGCCCTCTCCTTCTTGGCTATTCAACCCGCTATGGCGGCAGATAACGACTTCGATACAGCGTATCAATCTATTAGCGAAGCCGATTTAAAAGTGCACGTAAAAGAAATTGCTGCTGATAAATACATGGGCCGCTTACCAACTGGGCCAGGCGAAAAGCTTCTACTGGATTATCTAACCAAACAATTTACTTCTTATGGTTTTGTTCCTGGCAATGGTGATAGCTTTTTACAACCGGTAGACCTAGTAGAAATAACTGCCGCGGATGATCAAGTGCTGACTATTGGTGGCAAAGACTATCAATATCGCAAAGACATGGTTATGGGCACGAGCCGCACCAGTGAGTTTGAAGAAATAAAAGACTCGGAACTGGTTTTTGTTGGTTACGGCATCAATGCGCCTGAATACGACTGGAATGACTATGCTGGTATAGACATGAAGGGCAAAACCGCCGTTATTTTAGTAAACGATCCTGGTTTTGAGTCTGGAGACGCTTCTAAATTCCAAGGCAAGACAATGACCTATTATGGTCGTTGGACTTATAAATATGAAGAAGCTAGCCGTCAAGGTGCTGCTGGCGCCATTATTATTCATGAAGACGCACCGGCCTCGTACCCTTGGAGCGTTGTAGAAAACTCTTGGACAGGCCCACAATATGGCTTATTTAAAGCCGATGGTAATAAGGCGCGCGTTAACGTAGAAGGCTGGGTTCAAGCTTCTGTGGCACGAGAACTATTTAGCAAGGCCGGTTTAAACTTTGCCAAACTAAAACAGCAAGCCATGAGCAAACCAACTAATGTTGACTTAGGTGACCTAACGGCAACAGTTAAAGTTAAATCAACGGTCAAACCGTCAAAAAGCTATAACTTTATTGCAACGTTACCAGGAACTAAACGTCCTGATGAGCATGTGATCTATACCGCGCATTGGGATCATATTGGCGTAGATAAAAACAAAAAAGGCGACCAGATATATAACGGCGCCCATGACAACGCGACCGGTATTGGCGGCGTACTAGAAATTGCACAGGCTTTTTCAACTCTAAAAAACAAACCTGAACGTTCAGTCTCAATATTAGCGGTAACAGCAGAAGAGCAAGGTTTACTTGGCTCTAAGTATTACGCGCAAAACCCAATCATTCCACTGACTAAAACCGTTGCTAACATTAATATGGATAGCTTAAACGTATTAGGTAAAGTGAAAGAGATCAGTGTTCAGGGTAAAGGTAAATCAGAAATGGACAACTACCTTGCCACAGCTGTTAAAAAACAAGACCGAACATTAATTGAAGGCGATAACCCGTCTGCTGGATATTATTACCGTTCTGACCACTTTAACTTTGCCAAAGTAGGTATTCCTGCACTTTATGCCGGCGGTGGCGCTACACCGGTTGATGCTAAAACTGCGGAGTATCGCAAAAAAATGAGCTTGATTGTACGTGGCTGTTATCACCAACCATGTGACAAATACAGAGAGAGCTGGGACTTATCAGGTGCGCAACAAGATGTGCAATTGTTCTTTGATGTTGGCTATCAAATTGCAAATGACGATAAGTGGCCTGCGTGGTCAAAAGGCGCTGAGTTTAAACGTCCGAGCAAATAAGCTTTTACCTTAACCACTTGCGTTAAGTAATCGCGTTAACTGCTTGCGTTCATAAACACACGTAATCTTTCAAAATTTAATCAGGGCAGCAACCGCTGCCCTTTTTGTTACCCGTTCAACAGAATTTTTGTTATACAACTATCGGTTAATTTAAAACAAAGTTGCTCAAGAAAACAGCACCTAGCCTCCTGAACCAAAAAATAACGAACTTCCCATTAATCTTTGCTTGTCTTCACATTTTACCCATGGCAGTCTGAATTCAGAGCAAAATTTAAAGTAGATGCTCTAAACATAAAACAAGTAACGAACGTTGTTTTGTCGCGCCGACTCACAAACTTCGTCCGTGTGAATTTCGATAACTAATAATAAAATGGAGTGAACTCACTTATGTGTTCAATTTTCGGTATTTTAGACATCACTACTGATGTCGCTGAATTACGCCCAAAGGCGTTAGAATTATCTGGTCTGTTAAGACACCGTGGCCCTGACTGGTCTGGTATCTGGAGTAATAACAATGCGATTTTAGCCCACGAACGTTTGGCTATTGTCGATTTAGAGAATGGCGCGCAACCTCTAATAAATAATAATCGAAATCACATCTTGGCCGTCAACGGTGAAATATATAATCACAAGCAGTTAGAAGCTGCGTTGACAACTGACTATGCCTTTCAAACACAATCTGACTGTGAAGTTATTTTGGCGTTATACCAACAGCAAGGCATTTCATTTATTGACCAGCTTGAAGGCATGTTTGCCTTTATCCTTTTTGACGAAAGTGACGGCAGCTACTTAATAGCACGCGATCATTTAGGGATCATTCCACTTTATTATGGTTATGACGTACATGGACAACTTTACGTCGCGTCTGAAATGAAAGCCCTAGTACCGGCTTGTAAATCTGTATTTGAATTTCCTCCTGGGCATTATCTTTCTTCAAATGAACAAAAAGGCGACTCATCTCCTAAGTTTACTCGTTATTACCAACGCGAGTGGACGGATTTTGACAATGTTAAGTCAGCCGGCGGCGACGCTAAACTGGTTCACGATGCATTAACCGACGCCGTGCGTTCACACATGATGTCCGACGTACCTTATGGCGTGTTACTTTCTGGCGGTCTTGATTCATCGGTTATCGCTGCCGTTGCACAAAAATTTGCACAAAAGCGCATTGAAGATGAAGGTCAAAGTAAAGCGTGGTGGCCTCAACTTCATAGTTTTGCTGTAGGCCTAAAAGGTGCTCCCGATTTAATTGCCGCTCAAAAAGTGGCGGATCACATTGGCACAATTCATCACGAACTTAACTACACAGTTCAAGAAGGGATTGACGCCATACGTGATGTAATTTACTTCTTAGAAACCTATGACGTCACTACTATTCGTGCCTCCACACCAATGTATTTAATGTCTAGAAAAATTAAAGCCATGGGCATTAAGATGGTGTTATCTGGAGAAGGCGCTGATGAAGTATTTGGCGGTTACCTATATTTCCATAAAGCGCCAAACGCAAAAGAGTTTCATGAAGAAACCGTTCGTAAGCTTGACCGTTTACATATGTTTGACTGTGCCCGTGCAAACAAGTCAATGTCTGCTTGGGGCGTTGAGGCAAGAGTGCCATTCCTAGATAAAACCTTTTTAGACAAAGCCATGTCAATTAACCCTGAGTTAAAAATGTGTGGCGAGCATGCCCCTCGTTTAAATGAAGGCGAAGCCGGCTATGGTAAAAACGGCGTGAAAATGGAAAAGCATATCGTTCGTGAGGCGTTTAAAGACTATTTACCTGCTGAGGTTTTATGGCGCCAAAAAGAACAGTTCTCGGATGGTGTCGGTTACAACTGGATAGACTCTTTGGTTGAACAGGCAGAAGCCCAAGTGACAGACCAAATGATGGCAAGTGCTGAATTTAGATTCCCTCACAATACGCCTCAAACTAAAGAAGCTTATTTTTATCGAACTATCTTTGAGCAACATTTCCCGTTAGATTCTGCGGCAGAATGTGTACCTGGCGGAAAGTCAGTGGCATGTTCCACTCCAGAGGCATTGGCGTGGGATAAAAAGTTTAGCGAAAATGCCGACCCTTCTGGTCGTGCTATGTTTGATATCCACCAGCAAGGCTACGACGACAAATCAGCCTAACGGATAGTAAATTTAACGCCCAATTATTTGGGCGTTTTTATTTCGAAGTTTTTGTTTGAGTTAGAAATTCAAACCTCCAGTATTTAACCTTTAATTTCAAACTTTTCCTGTTTGCCCATTAATATTTACCTATTACTTTACTCGTGTTAATTTTTGGCTGTTAAAGTTAATTAACCTTTAGCCTGCACTTACATTAACTGTGTAAACGTTTATTCGTACCTGGCGTCATTAACTGATGCTGAACTAAAAAGTCATAACCCGCTTTTAAGCCTTGTTTGTAATCGGAAATCAATGCCGCTTTTGTGCTGCCAAGTACTTTGCTTTGAAGCGGTCTACTTGGAGTTACTTCTAATACATCAACGCCCGTTGGTGGATTTTGAATAAACGACTGAGCTTCAGCGTATGATGACTCATGAACGTCTAATATTTTATATACTTGAGGCGTCCTATTTCTAGAACAGAATATTGGTTTCGCTCTTTTTAATACTTCACCAATCGCCGTTTCAGCGGTTTTTGACGTTCTAATTACAACCGCTTTATTCGCGCCTAAATTCACAGCTTCTTTAATAGGAATAGGCGCACTCACTCCGCCATCAACTAATGCTTCTTGATTAAGTGTTACCCCTCGGCGATATAAAAACGGAATCGCACTAGATGCTTTTAATGCAGGGATCCAACCTATTTTGTTAGGATCTAACAATGCGGTTTCCATGCTAGTTGCTTTGGTTGAAGAAAAATAAAGTTTTCTGTTTTTGGCCTTAAGCGTCGCCGCTTTTGTATCTAACTGATAAGCAGAGGCTTCAACTTGGCTGAAATACCAATCTAAGTCCATCATGTGTTTGCCTTTGAAGGCACTCCACACGTTAAAAAACTCATCGCTATTAGTTAAATCAGATATCGCACTGTAAGCATAACCAAACTGCTCACTCATAAAACTCGCAATATTCTGCGCCCCTGCAGACGTACCAACCAAAATTTCAAACGGGTTAAAATTAGATAATAACCAACTATCTAGTACGCCTGCCGTAAATACGCCACGCTGCCCACCACCTTCAGCAACCAGTGCCAAACCTTGCTGTGGTTCTGTTAAATTAGTTTTAGAATAGTCGGTACTGCCAATCATTTTTCGCCCCTTAATGTAGAGTCTCTATACTAAGGCATGGGGATGATTCTTAAAATTTCAAACTTTTGATGTTTATGATTCAAAAAACTGAACGTTAACAATTATATTAGGTTAGCCAGTTTCGTCATTCTCAATTCGTATTTCACCGCAAAAATACAATCTTTAGTCGATTTATTAAAATCCATTTGGTAAAACTAAATTACTAAAATCAATAACTAGGCTTTTTATGCGCTTATCTGCTTTAAAAAACAAACTAATTTCAGATAAAACTTTAGTTAGTATCGCTCTTGTTACAGCCCTTTCAGCTTGTACTTCAACCGGCGACAAGCTAGTTGATAACGTTGCTAATAGTGACATGGCTAATGTTGACGCTAGCCAACAACTGACAAGTAGCGACTATTCTAAAAAAAGTGGCGGCGTTGCTCCAATTCGTCAGCATGGCTTGATAATGCAATATGCCGATCTGCACTTTACGGTGCTGCCTGACACAAAATCTTTAGTGGTTAAATCAAAATTAAAGTTAACCAGCGCCAAACCGACAACAGCCGTCTCTGTGGATTTAGACCGCGTATTTCAAATTGATAGAGTGATGGTCAACGGGTCAGTATTGCCTGCTTCAAATTATTCAAACCCAAATGGCGAACTTCAATTAAACCTTTTGTCAGAAGTGAGTGGTGAATTTGAGGTTCAAATAGATTATCAAGGTAAACCACGAGAGGCCATTAGAGCGCCATGGGATGGGGGCTTTGATTGGAAGAAGACCAAATCTGGAGAGCACTGGATTGCAACCGCTGTTCAAGGTGAAGGGTGTGACTTATTCTGGCCTTGCATAGACCAGCCCTACGGTGAAGTGCAAAACATGGACATTAAGATCACTGTACCTGATAACTTAGTTGCAGCTTCAAACGGCGTGCTAATGGACGTTAGCAGTAATAACGGACAAAAAACCTTCCACTGGCAAACCTCGTCACTTCATAATACTTACGCAATTGCACTTAATATAGGTCCTTACGACGTTCTAGAGTCCATCTACAAAAGTGTTTTTGGTAATGATATTCCCGTTTCTTTTTATCATTTAAAAGAGAATACCGAGAAGTCAAAAGTCCTATTTGAAGAAATTCCTCCTATGCTGGACTTTTTTGAAACCGTAATTGGCCCTTATCCATTTGGTAATGAAAAAATGGGCGTGGCTGAAACGCCTCACTTAGGCATGGAACACCAAACTATCAATGCCTATGGCAATAACTATCGAAAAGACGAGTTTGGTTACGACTGGTTGTTACACCACGAGTTTGCGCATGAATGGTTTGGTAACCAACTGACCAACAATAATTGGGATCACATGTGGCTTCACGAAGGATTTGGTTCTTACATGCAGCCTTTATACACCCAATATTTACATGGTGACATGGCTTATAAAGCTCACTTATTTAAGCAACGTATTGGGTTAATAAACAAGTTCCCAATTGTCTCCAATAAACCATTGGCCGTTGAAGAGGTTTATAACCGAAAGGTTGGCCCAGGAAATGACATTTATGCCAAAGGGTCTCTTATTTTACATTCGTTAAGAGAATTAATTGGCGACGAGGCGTTTTTTGATGCAACACGTCAATTAGTTTACGGCACTACAAAACCAGTACCAGGAAATTTTGCACCAAGATTTAGCGATACCAATGAATTTATCAGCATTGTAAACAACATCACTGGTGAAAACTTACAATGGTTTTTTGATGTTTATATTTATCAGGCAATGCTTCCAGAGCTAATAATGGAGCGAACCGAACAAAGTTTAACCTTACGTTGGCAAATAGAGAACAATCGCCCATTTCCTATACCGCTTGATGTGAGTATTAATGGTAAGGTGCAGACACTCATTTTAGATGAGCCAAAAACCATTGAGGTTAGCCGCAAGGACGTTGTTATTGTTGACCCACTATCTAAAGTTTTACGTCATCAAGAAAACATTGAACGTTATAAAGCGTATTTAAAAGCGCAACGTGAAATGAAAATGGCTGAATTTAATAAAAAAATCAAAAAGGCGGAGAAGTAATGTTTTATCCTATGTTTGCCATGTTTATGTTAATTTTTGTAGTAGGTGTGTTGACAGCACGAGCCAGATTTAGCAACATTAAAAGCCGAGACGTGAGTCCTAAATACTTTTTGTTGATGCAAGGCGATAATATTCCTGAATCTGTTTTAAAAACAGGTCGTTGCTTCAGCAATCAATTTGAGTTTCCAATGCTCTTTTTTGTGGTTTGTTTGGCTTATATGGTTTTAGGTTTTGAGACCTTAACAGGTTGTATTGCGGCATGGACTTTTGTCGTATTTCGTTTTATCCATGCCTTCATATTCTTAACAAGTAATAACCTAATTAAACGTATGCTAACGTTTTGGGCGGGTGTATTAGCGGTTATCGTTATGTGGATTGACCTATTTATCCTTGTCAGCGCTAACGGCGGGCTCAATAACTAGGTTTTCATCGGCATTTAAGTCAGGGTCTATTAAAGGCTCTGACTCTCCTTTTACACTCTCTTTATCAACCTCAGCACTATTATCTTTTTCATCAAATATATGAACCTGCAATAAGGCTTCTAATAAGTCTTCTAGAGTCACAATGCCTCTTACTTCGCCATATTCATCAATGATCAAACTCATATGAATGTGTTTGGTTAACATATTAGTAAACAGGCTTGGCAGGCTCATGCTTTCAGACACCACATACAATGGTTTGGTCAGCTTACCTATTTTATAGTTTGGCTTAACACGTACATTGGCAAGAATCGCGTCGCTTTTAAATACGTATCCAATAATATCGTCTGGGTCTTTATCAAATACTAAAATGCGAGAAAACTGGTTTGAACCATGCTGTTTACAAAAATCTTCAACGGACATTTCTTTTGAGATACGAAACAACTTGTTCCTTGGCGTTAAAATATTGCGAATAGCCGTGTGCCTGAACTTCATTAAACCTTTAATAATTTCAGACTCTTGCTGATGCAAAGCACCCACTTGAGAACCAAACATCGCCATGGCTTCAATCTCAGCGCGCACGTGTTTCCCGTCATCTTCTTTTTTGCTAAACAAGGTAGTTATTTGATCTGAAAGCCAAACAAAAGGAGCCAATACTCGTACCATAAAGACTAAAATTAATGACACCGACGGTGCCAATGATCGCCAGTGGTTTGCCCCTAATGTTTTAGGGATAATTTCAGATAATACTAAAACTAATAAAGTCATTACCGCCGACGCAATGCCAATCGCAGCATCACCATAAATAGCAGCGGCTTGTGCACCAACACCAGCAGCACCTGCTGTATGCGCTACGGTATTTAATGTAAGTATGGCAGCCAAAGGCTGATCTACACGCGCTTTTAACTTATCAATTCGTTCTGCAACTGTGGCATTTTTTTCTGTTAATGCTTGAATATAGCTTGGCGTAATACTGAGTAATACGGCTTCCAAAACACTGCATATAAACGAAATCCCAATCGCCAAAACGCCATAAATTAACAATAAAGTCACTAACCTGTACTTCCCTTTTAAATAAAAATAAAATTTAAACAATAAAAAAGGCTACCTAAGCAGCCTCTTTACTAAAACCTTATGCCCTTCTTTATACGAGCATAGTTGAAACTTAGAGCATTTCTACTGTAATTGCAGTTGCTTCACCACCACCAATACATAGTGATGCTAAACCTTTTTTCAAGCCTTTGTTTTGCAAGGCGTGCAATAAAGTAACAATAATTCGCGCACCAGATGCACCTAATGGGTGACCTAAAGCACACGCACCGCCATGTACATTTACTTTTTCAGCTGGAAGAGACATCTCTCTCATCGCCGCCATTGTGACCATTGCGAAGGCTTCATTAATTTCAAATAAATCAACGTCAGATGTACTCCAGCCAGCCTTCTCTAGCGCGCTTTCCATTGCACCAATTGGCGCAGTTGTGAACTTCTCAGGCTCAATAGAGTTTGTTGCATGACTCACCATTTTTGCCAATGGTTTTAAACCACGACGTTCTGCTTCAGATAGCTTCATCATAACTAAAGCCGCAGCACCGTCACTGATAGACGATGAATTAGCAGCAGTGATAGTGCCATCTTTTGCAAACGCAGGACGAAGTGTAGGAATTTTGTCAATTCGAGCAGCGCCTGGCTGTTCATCAACAGAAACAGTAACGTCACCTTTGCGAGTTGAATAAGTCACTGGCGCAATTTCATTATCAAAACGACCGCTTGCAATCGCTTCTTGAGCTCTTGTAAGTGAACGGATTGCGTACTCATCTAAAGATTCACGAGTAAACTTAAATTGGTCGGCAGTATCTTGCGCAAAACAACCCATAGCTTTACCTTGATATGCATCTTCAAGGCCATCTAAAAACATATGGTCCATTGCTTTACCATGACCCATTCGCATGCCACCGCGTGCATTTGGTAACATATAAGGTGCATTTGTCATGCTTTCTAAACCACCAACTACCGCAATATTAATTGAACCGGCTTGAATAAAGTCATTGGCCATCATAGCTGCTTTCATGCCAGAGCCACATACTTTGTTGATTGTGGTTGCACCTGCCGATAATTGTACGCCAGCTTTAATGGCTGCTTGACGCGCTGGTGCTTGACCTAAGCCCGCAGGTAAAACACAACCCATAATGACTTCGTCAATATC
>PJEL010000067.1_pt1 | contig 108985 bp, 103 predicted proteins | sample 1853271 | NCBI WGS metagenome assembly PJEL01 (sample SAMN08108733, study PRJNA415343) | Invertebrate metagenome, whole genome shotgun sequencing project. | host: Globobulimina | place: Sweden: Gullmar Fjord | collected 2015-08 | reverse complement strand
ACCTCAAGATGCAGGATTCAGAGTGATCTCAGCGTATTTAATTCAAGGAAAATGTGTGTAGGAATGGCATTCCCTTTCAAACACATTTGACACAGAAGTAGATACGCTGAATCACTCCCGAAGGGCGAGTTTTGTTGGGCTCTATGCAGTGTTACTTATTTTCAACGTAGAACGACTAGGTCTATAAATAAGCGCCTTGCCTAGAGCCCAACAAATTCTCGCTGAAACGAACATCTTGAGGTAACTTGGGTATATATCCTCATCAAGAATCCAAGGAATTTCTAATGTCTTCTATTATGTCTGTTTTCTTATCCCATGATGCTGCTGCAGAGCAATGGGGAACAAACGCGCTACTTTCTTTTTCTGCCGACGGTACAACGGTTCACCTTAGTGGTGATCAGCAGAGCACATTACAGCGTGCTGGCCGTAAATTGGATACACAAGGTATTAAGCAAGTTTCACTCGCGGGTAGTGAGTGGGACTTAGAAGCAATTTGGTCTTTCATTCAAGGACACCGTAATTCAAAGCCAGGTAACCAGGTTATTTGGGAAGGCTTAAATGCTGAAGATGAAGCTGAACTGCAGGCGCGCATCAAAACAACAAACTGGGTACGTGAAGTTATTAACCAATCGGCAGACGTTGTGCGCCCTTCACAGCTTGCGGCACGTGCGGGTGAATTTGTTAAGTCACTTGCACCAGAGCACGTAACGTACAAAATCATTAAAGGCAATGACTTGATTGATGAGGGTTGGATGGGCACGCACACTGTTGGTCGCGGTTCAGAGCGTTCAGCGGCAATGCTACGTCTAGATTACAACCCAACAGGCGATGCTGATGCGCCTGTACACACCTGCATCGTGGGTAAAGGTATTACTTTCGATTCGGGCGGCTACAGCATGAAGCCTTCAGCAGGCATGACGGCAATGAAATCCGATATGGGTGGCGCTGCAATGGCGACGGGCGGTTTGGCACTTGCGATTGCTCGTGGTAATAACAAGCGCATTAAATTGATCCTATGTTGTGCAGAGAACATGGTGTCGGGTCGTGCGGTTAAGCTCGGCGACATCATTACTTATAAAAATGGCAAAACAGTTGAGGTGCTAAACACTGACGCAGAAGGTCGTTTAGTGCTTGCTGATGGTCTTATCTACGCGAGTAGCCAAAACCCGGAAGTGATTATTGATTGTGCAACATTAACGGGTGCGGCGAAGAATGCACTGGGTAATGATTACCACGCATTGCTAAGTTTCGATCAGACACTCTCTCAAAAAGCCTTAGCGTCAGCGGCTGAAGAGCATGAAGGCTTATGGCCGTTACCATTAGCGGATAACCACCGTGGTATGCTGTCATCAAACTTTGCCGACTTATCGAACATTTCAAGTGGTGACTTCTTGCCAGGTGCAAGTACCGCTGCAGCGTTCTTATCGTACTTTGTAACAGACTATAAGAAAGGCTGGATGCACATTGATGCAAGTGGCACTTACCGTAAGAGTGGCAACGACAAGTGGTGTGCTGGCGCAACGGGTATGGGTGTGCGTACATTGGCAAACATCTTAAATTCAGCTAGCTAAATATAAGAAGCCGACCATCATGATGCTCCATGGTGGTCAGCAATGCTGAGTATTAAAACACTCATATTATCGAAAACGAATAATTAAAATTTAAAGGCTTTTCATGTTAAGGATTACATTATCAGCGCAAGCCAGTTCAGGGGCTTGGGGAGAACAGGCATTACTCAGTTATAAAGAAGACGGCGCAGATATTCACTTTAGTGGTGATTTCCCATTACGTCGTATTCAGCAGGCTGCGCGTCAACTGCAGTCGCAAGGTGCAACAAGCGTCAGCCTTGATGGCGAAGGCTGGAGCTACGAGCGTCAGTGGGCATTCTATTGTGGTTTTGCTGCAACCATGACTCCTGTTGCAATTAAGTGGGCATCTATTGATGAAGATGAACTAGAACTGCTTAATGCGCGTCGTCGCAGTGCTGATTGGGTACGCCAAGTCGTCAATGCTACACCTGAAGATATGTACCCTGAAAAGCTAGCAAATGATGCGATAGCGTTTTTATCATCCGTTGCGGGCGATAAAATACGTTATGAAATGTTAGTGGGTGATCAACTTCAAGAAAATGGCTGGATAGGCACGCACAGTGTTGGCCGTGCGAGTAGTCGACCACCAGTAATGCTAACCCTCGATTACAACCCTACGGGGGATGACAATGCTCCTGTGTCAGCATGTTTAGTCGGCAAAGGGATTACCTTTGATTCCGGTGGCTACAGCTTGAAGTCAAGTGCTGGCATGGTAACAATGAAATGTGACATGGGCGGCGCAGCGACAGTAACAGCCGCATTAGGCTATGCCATTGAGCAAGGTTTGAATCAACGTGTGAAGCTGATCTTATGTTGCGCAGAAAACATGGTTGCTGGTAACGCCTATAAGCTGGGTGATGTGTTAACGTATAAAAACGGATTAACCGTAGAAGTGGTTAATACTGATGCTGAAGGGCGCTTGGTGCTTGCTGATGGCTTAATTGCTGCTAGCGAAACGAAAACACCATTGATTATTGATGCTGCGACCTTAACTGGTGCTGCTTTGATGGCATTAGGTACCGATTACAATGCCATATTTGGTTTAGATAAAACGCTACTGATGAAGGCACAAGAGTTGTCAGAGTTGGTGAATGAGCCAGCATGGCCATTACCGCTTGAAAAATGGCATCAAGGCAATTGCCCTTCTCACTATGCGGATACAGCGAATAGCCGAACGCAAAAAGGTGGTGGAATGGGCGGTGCATCTAATGCTGCTGCTTTCTTATCACGTTTTGTTGATAATGAAACAAGCCGTTGGATTCACTTTGATTTAGCGGCTTGCTTCCGCGACAATGCTGATGGTCGTTGGGCTGCTGGCGCAACGGGATTAGGGGTTGCCAATATTGCAGCGTTATTGCTGTAATCGTTAGAAAAAGGCAAGTTATCAACGTTATAACTTGCCTAAACCAGAAAGCAGTATAGTAGAACTTGTTATAACTCAAAGCTGCGTATTACTTGGTATATAGCTTAGCCAAGAACGAATTGACTCAAAAGGAAGAATTATAATGACTATTGAAAAAACGTTTTCAATTGTAAAGCCCGATGCTGTTAAGCGTAATTTGATTGGTGCTATTTACCAGCGTTTTGAAAATGCTGGCTTAAAAATTGTTGCATCAAAAATGGTTCATCTTGATACAACTAAAGCTCAGGGGTTTTACGCTGAGCATGAAGGTAAGCCATTTTTTAATGAGCTCGTGGAATTCATGACATCGGGCCCTGTGATGGTACAGGTACTCGAAGGTGAAGATGCGATTCATCGTTACCGTGAATTAATGGGTACAACTAACCCAGAAAATGCTGCATGTGGCACGATTCGTTCAGATTTTGCATTAAGTATGCGTTATAACTCAGTACATGGTTCTGATAGCCCTGAATCAGCGGCACGTGAAATTGCCTATTTCTTTACAGAAGATGAAATTTGTCCACGTGACTAATTATTGATTAAATTTCATACAAAACAAATTATTAACGGGAAGCTTCGGCTTCCCGTTGTCATTTTTGCTTTGCATAAGGTGTTTTTTCGCTGAAGTTACGTGCCATTGCTAAAATAACCTTAGTGCTTACAAGTGGAAACAGGCAGGCAAAGGCTGTACAATTTCGCGCCTTGAATTGTCCTATTACACGCAATCATACTTTTAAGATTGCCAAGGCATAGAATCCGTCATTTTTTAATGAGGCAACAACCGATGACAACAGTCAAAACTAATCTACTGGATTTAGATCGCAAAGGGTTGCGTACATACTTTGCAGAAGAGCTGAATGAAAAAGCCTTCCGTGCTGATCAAATCATGAAGTGGATCTACCAATTCGGTTGTGATGATTTCGATCAAATGACGAATATCAATAAGAAGCTTCGTGAAAAACTTAAGCGTGTTGCTGAAATCCGTGCACCTTATGTTTCGGAAGCACAACACTCAGTTGATGGCACCATTAAGTGGGCCATGCGTGTTGGCGATCAAGATGTTGAAACTGTCTATATTCCTGACGGTGATCGTGCAACCTTGTGTGTTTCTTCACAGGTGGGTTGTGCTCTTGCATGTACTTTCTGCTCAACAGCTCAACAGGGTTTTAACCGTAATTTACGTGTATCTGAAATTATTGGTCAGGTATGGCGTGCAGCAAAAGAAATTGGTATTGAAAAAGAAACGGGTCGTCGTCCTATCACCAATGTTGTAATGATGGGAATGGGTGAGCCACTTCTTAATATGAAAAACCTGATCCCAGCATTAGAAATTATGCTGGATGATATCGGCTTTGGTTTGTCTAAACGTCGTGTAACGGTTTCTACATCAGGTGTTGTTTCTGGCCTTGATCAGATGACTGGTAATATTGATGTTGCTTTGGCTATTTCTTTGCACGCACCAACCGATGAGTTGCGTTCTCAAATCATGCCAATTAATGACCGATTCAATATCGCGACCTTCCTAGAGTCCGTCCGTCGGTACGTTGAGCAATCAAATGCGAACCGCGGTCGTGTAACTGTTGAATATGTTTTGTTAGATCATGTTAATGATGACATGGAACATGCGCGTCAGTTAGCAGTATTGCTAAAAGATACGCCCGCAAAGATTAATCTTATTCCATTTAACCCGTATCCTGGTTCACCATACCGTAAACCGAGTAATTCACGTATTGATCGTTTCATGAAAACACTTATGGAATATGACTTTACAGTAACAGTACGTAAAACTCGCGGTGACGATATTGATGCAGCTTGTGGGCAATTGGTCGGTGATGTGATTGACCGCACGAAACGCACACAAGTTAAGCAACATGATGGTGAACAAATCCCTGTTAAAACGGTCTAAAAACAGACGTATAGACAAGGATGTCGATGTGAGATAAAAATGGTTAAATGGACGTTGTACCCATTATTGTGTAGTTTATTGGTAGGCTGTATAACAGTCCAAGAAACGGGCAATAAGAAAGAATTTAATCGTATCGATGCATCTGAGGCCAGGATCGCTCTTGGTCTTAGTTATTTAAATGATGGTCAATGGCAACGAGCAAGAGAAAACCTTGAAACAGCATTAAAGTATGCTCCTAGGTATTATCGTGCTCAAAATGCAATGGCATATTACTTTCAGACTGTGGATGAGAATGACGCTGCTGAAAGTATGTATAGAAAAGCATTACGAGATTCACCAAAAAATGGCGATGTTTTAAATAACTATGGTGTATTCTTGTGTAGTGAGCAACGTTACGACGATGCCATCAAAGCCTTTGAAAAGGCAATTAAACAACCGTATTATTATTTGATATCTGCCAGTTATGAGAATGCAGGTTTGTGTAGCCTTAAAAAAGGTGATAATTCACAAGCACAATTTTATTTTAAAAAATCGCTCTCTCATGACCCGTACAGACCAAAATCTATTTTGCAGCTGGCGCAACTTGAAATTGAATCTGATAATTTTAAAGATGCACGCGTCATGCTTTTTAAATTTAACAAGAGATATGGGTATAAAGCGGATAGCTTGTGGCTACTCATTCAGTTAGAAAATCAGGCTGGACGATTAACAGAAGTGGATAAGTATGCCGTTTTGCTTAAAGAGCAGTTCCCAGACTCTCAGCAATATCAGAAATATCTAGCCAATGAATATTAAAGAGAACGAAGAGAATTCAACAGAAGAAGTGATTCGTCCAGGGGATATGCTGCGACAAGCGCGTGAAAAGCTAGGCTACTCTCAAAAAGATATTGCCAGCCGTTTACGCCTTAAACTTTCTGTTATCAATAATATTGAAGACAACATTTTTGAAGAATCTCAAGTAGCCACGTTTACGCGAGGTTACGTGAGTTCATATGCTAAATATGTTGGCTTAAATGAAAAAGAAATACTGGCAAAGCTGGATCTGCTTGGCCATGCACAGCCTAAAGAACAAGAAATGCAAAGCTTCTCTCGTCGAACGAAGCGTGAAGCGCATGATAGTCGAATTATGGGTATTACTTGGGGGGTCGCGGCGATTATCATCGGTCTAACCGCTGCATGGTGGTGGCAAAGTGAGCAGTTAGAGTCAGGTACTGACTTATCAACGGTTTCTAGTGAGCTGTCTCAACCGTTAGATGAATCCATAGCCAATTCTGACTTATCTGATCCGACGATAACGGGTATATCTGCTTCTGATATTAATGCTGCAGCTGAAGGTACCGTTGTTACCGCAAGCGAACCTGAAACTGTGTTATCAGCCTCCAATGATAGTGATTTGATCTCTGCTGTCGATGATGAAGTTTCAATTTCAACCCCATCAACAGTCATTAATGCGGGTAGCGATAACGACAGTTTTGTCGCAGAGCAAGCATCAGATGTGATATCTGAAAGTGCAGAGAGCACAGATGACGGTGCCATTGTTTCGGATTTAAAGCTGAGCTTTGCCGGAGACTGTTGGATTGATGTTCGTGACGCGAATGGTAAGCGTCTTGATACCGGTATTAAGAAAACGGGTGATGTGCTGAATTTAAATGGCGCAGCACCGTTTAAAGTTGTACTTGGTGCGCCGGGTGTTGTTGAAATGACTTACAAAGGCGAACCTGTTGATCTTAGCGTGTATCCTGCTGGTAAAGTCGCAAGATTTAAGCTTCCGCTGTAAAGAGAATATGTAATGCATAGTGAATCTCCAATTATACGTCGACAATCCACTCGCATTTATGTCGGCGATGTGCCGATTGGTGATGGTGCACCGATTGCCGTTCAATCGATGACGAATACGCTCACCACAGATGTTGCAGCAACCGTTGCGCAGATAAGAGCATTAGAAAAAGTCGGCGCAGATATTGTGCGCGTGTCTGTTCCCACAATGGATGCAGCAGAAGCGTTTAAGCTTATCAAGCAGCAAGTCAATATACCGCTGGTTGCTGACATTCATTTTGATTACCGCATTGCACTAAAAGTGGCTGAATACGGTGTTGATTGTTTACGTATTAACCCAGGTAATATTGGTAACGAAGCGCGTATACGTTCTGTTGTTGAATGTGCCCGCGATTATGATATTCCTATTCGAATCGGCATTAATGGTGGTTCGTTAGAAAAAGAAATCCAACTGAAATACGGTGAACCTACGCCTGATGCACTTGTTGAATCAGCAATGCGTCATGTCGACATTCTAGATCGCTTGAACTTTGACCAATTCAAAGTGAGCGTGAAAGCGTCTGATGTTTTCTTAGCCGTTGAATCATACCGTCGATTAGCGAAGCAGATAAAACAACCCTTGCACTTAGGCATTACCGAAGCGGGTGGTGCGCGTGCAGGATCTGTTAAATCAGCCGTTGGTTTAGGTATGCTTCTAGCTGAAGGTATTGGTGATACGTTACGTATTTCACTAGCTGCCGATCCGGTTGAAGAAATCAAAGTTGGTTTTGATATTCTTAAATCATTGCGTATTCGTTCTCGTGGTATTAACTTCATTGCTTGCCCAACATGTTCTCGTCAAGAGTTTGATGTTATAGGTACAGTTAACGAGCTAGAACAACGCTTAGAAGACATCACGACGCCAATGGATGTCTCCATTATAGGTTGTGTCGTCAATGGTCCTGGTGAAGCGGAAGTTTCCCATTTGGGTGTTGCAGGCAGTAGCCGTAAAAGCGCATTTTATGAAGATGGCATTCGTCAAAAAGAACGATTTGATAACGATAATGTCATTGATCAGCTAGAAACAAAAATCCGCGCAAAAGCAGCGATGTTGGACGTTAATAACCGCATTAATGTACAAGAAGTAGAGAAATAAACCGAAACCGCCCTCTGATTGTCAGGGAGCGGTTCACTATTTCCTTTATAACCTTTATATTCGACTCAATTCCCCGTCGGTAAACGAGAAAAAACGTGGCGAAACAAATTCAAGCAATTCGAGGCATGAACGACTGCCTACCTACACAATCTCCTCTTTGGCAAAAAGTGGAAGGTACAATTAAGCAAGTAGTAAGCGCATATGGCTATAACGAAATTCGTATGCCTATCGTTGAATCAACGCATTTGTTTAAGCGTGCTATTGGTGAAGTCACCGATGTTGTTGAAAAAGAAATGTATACCTTTGAAGACCGTAACGGTGACAGCCTAACCCTTCGTCCTGAAGGTACTGCTGGTTGTGTACGTGCGGGTATTCAAAACGGTTTGCTGTATAACCAAGAGCAACGTTTATGGTACATCGGTCCGATGTTCCGTTATGAACGTCCTCAGAAAGGTCGTTACCGTCAATTTCATCAGGTTGGAGTTGAAGTATTTGGTCTGAATGGCCCTGATGTTGATGCTGAATTGATCATGATGACAGCGCGCCTTTGGCGTGAGTTAGGCATCAATCAGCACGTTCGGCTAGAGCTGAATTCAATTGGTTCTTTAGAAGCTCGTGCGACATACCGTGAAGCATTGATTGCATTCTTAGAACAGCATTTAGATGTGCTTGACGAAGATTGTAAGCGTCGTATGCACACGAACCCATTACGCGTGCTTGATACTAAAAATCCAGCAGTACAAGAAATTTTGGTCGACGCACCGAAGCTTTCTGAGTACTTAGATGACGATTCTAAAGCACATTTTGCTGGTTTATGTGAACTATTAGACGCTGCTGGTATCGAATATCAAGTAAATGAACGCCTTGTACGTGGTTTAGATTACTATAACCGTACCGTATTCGAATGGATTACTGAAAGCCTGGGTGCCCAAGGTACTGTTTGTGGCGGTGGTCGCTATGATGGCTTAGTCGAACAACTTGGCGGCAAAGCAACACCTGCAGTTGGTTTTGCTATGGGTGTTGAGCGTTTAGTTTTACTGATGGAAACGCTTGAACTGGCAGATGTTCGTCGCTCAGTTGATGCTTATGTCGTTACTGTTGGTGAGGGCACGATGATGGCAGGAATGAAGCTGGCTGAAAAGCTACGCGAAAATGTTCCCGGTTTACGTGTTATGAACCACTTCGGTGGCGGTAATTTTAAAAAGCAATTTAAACGTGCTGATAACGTAGGCGCAGCTATTGCACTGGTTCTTGGTGAGAATGAAATCGCTGATAATACTGTGGTAGTAAAAGATCTCCGTGGTGGTGAGCAAACAACCATGGCACAGGATGAAGTAGCTGCAAAGTTGGCTGAATTGATTTAAGAGAGGACAGGAAGTGGAAGTCTACGAGACCGAAGAACAACAGGTTGAAGCACTTAAATCATGGTGGAAAGAGAACGGCAAAGCCGTTGTTCTTGGTGCTGTGATTGGTTTGGGTGGTCTTTATGGCTGGCGTTATTACCAAGGTGAAGTTCAAACAACAAAAGAACTGACATCTGATGCTTATTCACAGGTAATGACGACTCTCGATAGTGGCAGCGAAAATGCTGTGGCTGATGTACAAGCGTTTATTTCGGCAAATGAAAGCAGCCAGTACTCAGTACTTGCGGCACTTCAACTGGCGAAAACACAAGTCGAGCTTGGTGATTTAGACGGTGCTATTAAGCAGCTAACTTGGGCTATTAGCCAAACTAAAGATCAAGCAATCTTGCCTCTTGCACAGACGCGTCTTGCACGTATTTATGCAGAGCAACAGAAATTCGATGAAGCGCTTGCTGAGCTTGAAAAAGTAACAGCGACAAGCTGGCAGTCAAAAATTGCTGAGCTACGCGGTGATATCTTATTGCTTAAAGGCGATGTTATTGCTGCTCGTAAAGCTTACATAAGTGCACAGCAACTTGGTGCCTCGCCTGCATTGCAGATGAAGCTTGATGATCTAGCTCAGTAAGGCGGATGACTATGCAAAAAGTGTTTAAGCGAGCTTTAACTGTTGCGCTAACGCTTGGTATTCTTGCTGGCTGTGCTAGTGAAGAAGATACGAATCAGATGGCACCATTGCCTGCTATTGAGAATACAATCGCATCAACACAAGTTTGGAGTCAGACCATTGGTGATGGCGTAGAAGGTTACTTCTCTCGATTATCTCCAGCTATCGGTTATGGCAAAATCTTTGCGGCTGATCGAAATGGTCTTGTTAAAGCACTTGATCCTGAAAACGGTAAAGTGATTTGGCAACAAGACTTGCAAGGTGACGTAACGGCTAAGCTTGCTGGTGGCATTACGCTTTCTTACGGTAAATTATTCATTGGTACAGAAAATGCGGATGTCATTGCATTGGATGAAGAAACCGGTGAAGAAATTTGGCGCACAAAAGTTGAAGGCGAAGTACTAGCAAAACCGCTTGTTGATAATGGCATGGTGGTCGTTAATACCAGCCGTGGTGTGTTACAAGCGCTTGATGCTGAAACCGGTGAAGCAAAATGGCAGCTAAGCAGCGAAGTACCAACACTGACATTGCGTGGTGATAGTTCACCAGTAGCGATTTCAGGCGGTATTTTCTGGGGACAGGCCAATGGTCGTCTTGCCGGTGCATTGATGAATACTGGTCAAATGCTATGGCAGCAACCTATTGGTTCACCAAAAGGTGCTACAGAGATAGATCGTTTAGTTGATGTTGATGCAACCCCCGTTATTTCCGGTGAGCGTTTATATGCTTTAGGTTACAACGGTGCGTTAGTTTCAATTGAACTGCGTAGTGGTCAAGTTGCTTGGAAGCGAGCTTACTCATCAGCTACAGATTTCGCTATTGATGGTAGCCAGTTATACTTAGTAACAGACAAAGATCACATTGTTGCAGTAGATACACGTAGTGGCACAGAACTTTGGCAAAATAAAGATCTGGAATATCGCTTACTAAGTGCACCTGCTCTGATTTCTGGTTACTTAGTATTAGGTGACAGTGAAGGTTATCTTCATTGGTTAGACCCATATACTGGTGAGTTTGTTGCTCAACAAGCAACAGATGGTAGTGGTTTTGCTATACCGCCAATTGCTTTAGATGATGGCTATCTAGTTGTGACTCGTGATGGTAAAATCAACAAAATGCAAATGCCGTAATTAGTCGGTATAATGCAGTGAAATTTTTGTCGGCTCCTGCTGTTTCAAACAGTCAGGAGCCGTTGTTGTTATACCTATTCGCATATTATTGTCGGATGAAGGCTGCACTATAATGTCAGCTGGAGGCAAGAATGAATGGGACAATTGTCTGTAAGACACTAAAAAGTAAGAGGTACTTATGATTCCTGTTGTTGCCCTAGTTGGGCGCCCTAACGTAGGTAAATCGACGTTATTCAACCGTCTTACCCGCACAAGGGATGCGCTGGTAGCTGATTTTCCTGGCCTAACAAGGGATCGTAAATACGGCAGAGCAGAGCTAGAAGAGCACGAATTTATTGTTATTGATACTGGCGGTATTGATGGCACTGAAGAAGGTGTTGAAACAAAAATGGCTGAACAGTCATTAGCCGCGATTGAAGAAGCAGATGTTGTACTGTTTCTTGTAGATGGTCGTGCTGGTCTGACTGTGTCTGATGAAGCGATTGCAAAACACCTTCGTAGCCGTGAAAAACCAACCTTTCTTGTTGTAAACAAGATTGATGGTATTGATGCTGATAGTGCTTGTGCTGAATTCTGGAAATTAGGCGTTGATGCTATGTATCAAGTTGCTGCAGCACATAACCGTGGTGTAACAGCGTTGATGGAACGTGCATTAGCCCCATTTGCAGATTCGTTGAAAGGTGATGACGAAGAAGAAGGTCTGATTGATTTATCTTCAGTAGAAGACATCGAAAAAGCGGATCTGACAGAAGAAGATGCAGAAGCTGCTTATAAGCGTCTACAAGAGCAGCCTATTAAGTTAGCGATCATTGGTCGTCCTAACGTAGGTAAATCAACACTAACGAACCGTATTCTTGGTGAAGAACGTGTTGTTGTGTATGACATGCCAGGTACGACGCGAGATTCTATCTACATTCCAATGGAACGTGATGGACAAGAATACGTACTAATTGATACTGCAGGTGTTCGTCGTCGTAAGAACATGAACCAAGCGGTTGAAAAGTTCTCTGTTATTCAAACCCTAAAAGCGGTTGAAGATGCGAACGTTGTTTTGCTTATCATTGATGCCCGTGAAAATATTTCGGATCAAGATTTAAGCCTATTAGGTTTTGTTCTTAATTCAGGTCGTTCACTTGTACTTGCTGTTAACAAGTGGGATGGGCTTGATAATGAAGTGAAAGAGCGCGTTAAATCAGAATTAGATCGCCGTTTAGGTTTCATCGATTTTGCTCGTATTCACTTTATTTCAGCATTGCATGGTACAGGTGTTGGTCACTTATATGATTCAGTTATTGAAGCATATCAGTCAGCAACTAAGCGTATTAGTACATCGCTTCTAACTCGTATTATGCAAATGGCTCAAGATGATCACCAACCACCAATGGTTCGTGGACGTCGTGTGAAGTTAAAGTATGCACACGCAGGTGGCTACAACCCACCAATTATCGTTATTCACGGTAATCAGGTTAATGAGCTGCCAGCATCATACAAGCGCTACTTAATGAATTACTACCGCCGTTCATTAGAAATGATGGGTACACCTATTCGTATTCAATTCCAGAATAGTGAAAACCCATTTGAAACAACGAAGCAGAAATTAACTGTTTCTCAAGAACGTCAGCGTAAGCGTTTAACGGGTATGCTTCACGGTCGCCGTAAGTAACTTGTTTTATTAATCGCGAATCGATTGAAATACCCAGCCTTGTGTTGGGTATTTTTTTATCTGTTGAAGTCATAGACTTGTCGAAATAGATACCATCATAAAGAAAGGTTAAAAATATGTCTGATGTTACACCAACCCACGTGCTATTTACGGAGCAACAATGGCAAACAGAAGCTGAAATTCAGCTATGTGAACCAGCTACTTCGCATGGTGTATACGTCGTAACAGATCGCACCTCTTTTCATCCGGTTAGTCATATTTGGCCAGATCATCCTGCAGATAAAGGCACTATTGCCTTGGGAGATAGTTGCTTTGATGTGGCTGGTTGTTTTACTGGTGCCGTTGATTTAGCGACGAATACGCTTTATGTCGGTACAGATATTCCTGTTAAACGTGATGCACCAAATTGGGCGTTTGTTGTGGTGCATTATATTGCTGAAGACGTTCAATGGAGCAAGGGAGATACAGTCATCTTGTCGGTTGATAAGGCTTATCAACAGGCATTAAGCCGTGGGCATAGCGCAGGGCACCTGTCCTCTTTAGCACTCAATAAAGTGTTACATAACGATTATTGGCGTAAAGATGCCTCACGTAAAGATGAATTAGGCCATTACGATTTTCACAGTTACGCTCAGCAACAGAGCATTGTAAGTGAAGATAAAAGTACAGATACCTATCGGTTGGGTAAAACATTGCGTAAACGCGGGCTAAACACCGCTGATATGCAGGCCAATTTAGTCGCGTTAACCGAGCTTATTAACCAACAGCTGGAAGCTTGGCGCCAGAGTAGCGCTGCGGTAGTGATGCGTCGTGAAGGCATGCAGTTAACTGATTCACGTTACTGGCAATGTGATTTAGGTGAGGGTGAAATGATTGAAATTCCATGTGGTGGTTCTCATATACAATCTCTTTCTGAATACAGTGCGTTATTTGTTGAGTTCGAACAGGTTAGTGATCAGGAATTAGTAATGGTTACCCATACAAACCCCTAGTTAATGTTATTTAATCGAGTTTTATACTAATTAATGATAGCCGAAGGGCGATTTTTAATTTTTGGATAGCAAGGCTTAATTACTATTAGAAACCGATGAAACACGCTATCGCCATCGAATATTGATTAATACTTTCTTATTAAGCGTAAAAACGCGTGTAAATAGAGTGAGCTATTATCGATAGATGAGAATTGATCCAATATGTAGCTATATCTGGATCTTTCACTTAAATGACTAGCGTGTGGTTTTTTATCCTGTTTAAAATCCATATACAGCATATGTAACTTATGCTTTCGGGATGCGTGTTCATAAATGTTCTTTTGGTACCAGATCGCTGATCACAATCCTTTTCACAAATGATCAACTGATTCGCGAACGATCAAGTTGCCTGAAAATAGAGCAATAGTGCTGATCTCTTGCTTATCGATTAACTGCAATGCCTGCTTGACTGCGGTATATGCCATTTCTTCCACCGGAAGCATGATTGTGGTTAAACTCGGAATAGTGAACTCACCCGCAGGATCATTATCTAAGCCTAATACTGAAATATCTTGAGGTACCTGTAATCCTCTTTTTACTCTCACTCTGCTAAGTCTAGATTGGCAAAGGAGGGATGTTCGCGCATTACTGGTTACTCCCATTTGTGAGCGTTGCACAAAATTTTTCGGTTGAGGTGCGTGGAATATTTTGTGACAGAGCCCATTATTTATTGATTAATTCAATTTACCTTCATTATATATGCCTATACTTCCATATCAATTTTAGATTGTTTGCTAAATTATTTTATAAATCAATCAGGTGGGGCTTTATGGAAAGAAGCCGTTTGTTCTGGATACCCATAGGGCTAACGCTCGTTGCGGCTGTTGGCCTAATACTTATTGGTCAAAGCCTAATTGCTTACATGGTTAGTGGTGGTCTGGTGATTGCTGGCTATCTTGCTGCCCGATTTTTACAATCCGGGCATGAGGTTGCTGTTGCAAATGTACAGGAACAAGAAAGGAAAGAATCACAGGTAAAACTGCAGCATGCGCAAGAACAACTGACGCGCTTGGTTGAACTTTGTTTACAAGTATTGCCAATATGGCAAAGGCAGCTGTGTACGGTAAGGCTGCAGACTGAAACCGAAATCACGGCCTTGTCACAGCGCTTTTCCGAGATCATTTCCGAACTGGATAAGGCAGTGACAGAGTCTCAGCATGCTGCCGGGGGAGGGCAAGATAACGGCCAGCATGGGGTGATTGCAGTACTCAGTGACAGTGAGAACCTCCTTAACCAGGTCATTACCCAGCTGCGATCGACCATGCAGGCCAAAGAAAAGATGTTAGCTCAGGTTAGTCACTTGGCCAGTTATACCGAAGAATTAGACAAGATGGCGGTCGATGTGGCCAAGATTGCTGATCAGACCAACTTACTGGCGCTGAATGCCGCTATTGAAGCGGCCAGGGCGGGCGATCAAGGGCGTGGTTTTGCTGTGGTGGCAGGTGAAGTGCGTAACTTGTCACAGTTGTCAGGGGAAACCGGTAAACATATTCGTGACAAGGTGTCGATGATTAACCAGGCAATAGCAGATACGGTGAACATTGCAGAGCAGAGTGCACATCAGGATGCTCGGGCTGAAGCCGCTTCAGAAACCAATATTGAATCAATTCTTGCCAATTTTAATCGACTTGCCTCTGATCTGAGTGGCTCGGCCTCATTGCTACAAGATAAAAACCGGGATATCCAACAGGAGATATCTGGCGTCATCGTTTCTTTGCAGTTTCAAGATCGCGCCAGTCAAATTATCACCCAGGTAGAGATGAACCTTGACAAGTTGCAAGCTGAGATCACCGATTATGAGTCAGAGCAGCATAACGGTGATGAGGCGCATCGGCTTGATGTCTCAACCTGGTTGAATGAGATGAAGCAATATTATGTGGCCCAAGAACAACATATCAATCATGAAGAAAACGAGGCGATAACCGCCTCCTCGCATGATGAAGAGATAACTTTCTTTTAATCCTCGGAGAGTGCTATGGCTAAAACAATTTTGATTTTGGATGATTCGGCTCCGATCCGTCAGGTCGTAGGCATTGCGCTCCGAGGGGCTGGATATGAAGTAGTTGAAGCGAAAGATGGCATAGACGGTATTGATAAATTGAATGGCCAGAAGCTCAATTTGATCATTACCGATGTCAACATGCCAAGAATGGATGGTATCACCTTTGTAAAAGAGGTGAAAAAGATGCCCCGTTATAAATTTACTCCCATCATTATTCTGACCACCGAATCACAGGATAATAAAAAGCAAGAGGGCAGGGCCGCGGGAGCCAAAGCCTGGGTTGTTAAACCGTTTCAGCCGCCTCAGCTGTTGGATGCGGTCGCCAAACTGATTTTACCTTGAGGTGAGGACAACAGATGGATATTACCATTAAGCAGGAACAGGCCGGGCCGGAATGTAAGCTGAGCCTGACAGGCGAAATGTCTATTTATAGTGTCACCGAGCTAAAACCCCGCTTGCTGGCTTACTTACACGAAAATCAATCAGTATTGTTTGATCTGACTGAGGTGAGTGAAATGGATACGGCAGGTATACAGCTGTTGTGGCTGTGTCACCAAGAGGCGGAGAAGGTGGGTAAGGCGTTAGCTATTTCTGGCATCAGCTCTGCCGCCCTGGAGGCCATTACTTTGTTGCGACTTAAGCCGCAGTTCAATTTACAACCCGTGTAGTTAGTCGGTTTTCATTGACTCATTATTGATACCAACCGGCACAATTATCTGCCCTTTCATTCTCGCTGAATGGCCAGACTATTATCCCAATTGGTATAAGGAGGGAAAATGGATGAGATGGAACAAGCCAAAGAGATGTTTGTCGATGAGAGCCTAGATTTGCTACAGGAGATGGAGTCGGCATTAAACCAGTTAAAAGCAGCTCCCGAGAATAGTGAGATGATCAACCTGGTATTTCGGGCCGCTCACACCATCAAAGGATCGGCCGGATTGTTCGGCTTTGATGGGATCGTCACTTTTACGCATACCGTGGAAAACGTGCTGGAGCAGGTCAGAGCCGGTGAACGGCTGTGTGACGATGCACTGATTGCTTCCTTGTTAGATTGCCGGGATCATATTGAAAGCTTGATTGAGAAGCTTGGCAGAGAGACACAAGAGCTGGATGAACGCGGGCGAGGATTACTGGCGCGGTTAGCTGAGTTGACCGCTAACCAGCCGAGCCTGATTGAAAATGCCCCAAATGCTGTGCGGCAGCATGATGCGGAGAGTCCTGAGATTGTCCAGGGTCTGGCCTGCAGGTATGTCGATAATGCGTACTGGCACCTTTCACTACGATTTGGCAAGGATGTGTTGCGTAACGGAATGGATCCACTCTCTTTCCTTCGTTACCTCTCCTCTTTAGGAGAGATTGTCGATCTCGTTCCCCTGTTTCACACCTTGCCCGGTGGTAGTGAAATGGATCCCGAATCCTGTTATCTCGGGCTGGAGCTTCAGCTCGACAGCGACACTGATAAATCTACTCTGATGTCGGTATTTGAATTTGTTGCCGATGAATGTCAGATACACATCATTCCCCCCCATAGTAAGCTTCAGCAATATGTGCAGTTAATTAGTGATCTGACAGTTAATGATCAAGAAGCTAATGATCCGGCAGATGAAGCTATCAGCTTGGGACAGGTACTGCTGCGTTGTGGTGCGCTGACGCTAGATGAACTGAATATGATCATGAACCGGCCGGAACAACTAGAGCAGGTCTCTTCGCCGGAAACAGAGGTAGCCAAGCCGGAGCCGACCGTCGATGTTGTATCTGATGATGATCAGACAAAGCAGCCCCTCACTTCCACGACGGACAGCAAACCAGCCAAAGTCACGGAATCAAAACGTCAGGAAAGCCGAAGTCTGCGGGTTGATGCCCACAAGTTGGATCAATTGATTAATCTGGTTGGCGAACTGGTCATTGCCGGTGCGAATACCAGCTTGCTGGCCCGACAGAATGGTGAACCTGAATTGGTAGAATCGAGTGCCGTCGTATCCTTGCTGGTAGAGGAAATCAGAGGATTGTCGCTGCATTTAAGAATGATACCGATAGATGACACCTTTAAACGATTTCATCGTGTTGTGCGTGAGATCAGTCGTGATTTAGGCAAAGAAATCCGGTTGAAAATTGAGGGTGGTGATACCGAACTTGATAAGGGGGTGGTGGAAAAAATTGCAGACCCTCTAATGCATCTGGTCAGGAATGCGATTGACCACGGCATTGAAGCCAAAGAATTGAGGCTTGCAAAAGGTAAAGCGGCGACAGGCACTGTGACATTACGGGCTTATTATGATTCAGGCAGCATAGTGATTGAAGTCTGTGATGATGGTGGTGGAATTGATCCGGTTAAGGTCCGGGCCAAAGCCATTGAGAACGGGCTAATTAATGCCGAACAAAAGCTAAGTGATCAAGAGGTATTAAGGCTGATCCTGGAAGCGGGTTTAACCACAAAAACGGCAGTGAGCGATCTCTCGGGCAGAGGCGTGGGCATGGATGTGGTCAAGCGGAATATAGAAGCATTGCAAGGCAGCATTGAAGTAGAGAGCCAAAAAGGCGAAGGCTCCTTGCTGCGGTTGCGTTTGCCCCTGACGCTTTCAATCATTGATGGCTTTGCGGTCGGTGTGGGTACATCCACTTATGTTATTCCTCTGGATGCGGTTGTGGAGTGTATCGAATACAACGAACAGCTCAGCCAAAATGGCGACTATGTCAACTTACGGGGTGAAATCCTGCCTTTTATTAACCTGCAAAGACAATTTAAAGAAAGCCATATAGAAGTAAAGCAAAGGAACATTGTCGTCGTACAGAGTGGGGTGCAAAAAGCGGGATTTGTTGTTGATCAGCTGCAGGGCGAGTTGCAAACCGTGATCAAGCCGTTGAGCAAGATATTCTCGCAACTTAGCGGGATCAGTGGATCAACCATTCTCGGCAGTGGTGAGGTGGCGATGATCCTGGATGTGCCGGCCTTGATCCGTGAGGCAGAAACGCGTCGGTCGTCTTGCCATGTTGGCGACGAGATGGCGGTGCAGTAAGCGATATCACTCGGCAGTAAGGGAAAGCACTGCCGATGGAACTAGAACCAGGCGAAGCATTTTGGTAAGGGGTGTGTTATGACGCAAAACTTAAACCTGAAAAAGTCCAGAACTCGGGAGGATAGAGAGGAAGATGTGGCATTGGAACAGCAGCAGTTTTTGACATTTTTACTGCGAAAGGAACTGTTCGCCATCAATATCCGCCCGATCAAAGAGATCATTGAGTATGGACAGTTGACAAAGGTACCTATGGTTCCTGAGTTTGTCCGCGGGGTTATTAATGTTCGGGGCAATGTGGTGCCCATTATTGATTTGTCGATGCGCTTCGGCTGGCCGACTACGCCTGTTACCAAGCGCAGCTGTATTGTGATTGTCGAAGTGGAGAGTGAAGGCGAGAGCCTTGAAATTGGTGTGCTAGTTGATGCTGTGAGTGAGGTTATCGATATTTCGCTGACAGATATCGAGCCGGCTCCCAGCTTTGGTGCCAGGCTTCGCACTGACTTTATCCAGGGGATGGGGAAAGTGAACGATGAATTCATTGTCTTACTGAATGTCAGCCATGTGCTGTCAGTTGATGAATTATCATCGCTAGAGTCGTTGCAAAAGGAAACCACATCCGCGCTGTAATAGTTTGTTTTACCACCGTTTTTAGAATAATCCGCGTGCTGAGTAGTGCCGTGGAATAGGTGGTTTTTTAAGAAACCATAACCGGATTAATCCAGGGAGGCGTTATGCTTCGTTTTAGTGACATCAGGATGAGACCTAAGTTGATCGGCCTGTTTTTGTTGGTCAGTCTTATTCCACTAGCTATTGTCGTATCTATTGCAGTTAAATCAGCAGCGAATGCGTTGACGGCTGAGTCCAATGATCAGTTGATCGCAATGCGTGAAGTCAAAAAGGCCCAGATAGAAAGTTACTTTGAGGAGCGCCAGAGCGATCTTAGTGTCTTGGTTGATTCCGTCGAGAATCTGCGTGTCAATACACTGGACTCGCTGTACGGAGCCAAAGAGAGTAAGCGTATTCAGATTGAGGGTTATTTTCAGGAAATGCAGGATGATATTATTATTCTTGCTGAAAATAGCGCGATATCAGAGGCGCTGTCAGGATTTGATACGGCGTATCAAAATGAAGGCATGCAAGTCGGCGGCGAGGCCTGGCTGGCTGTGGATAACCAATATGGGCCGTGGTTGAGTCGCTATAAAGAGCATTATGGCTTCTATGATCTGTTCCTGATTAATGTTGATGGTGAGATTGTCTACTCGGTTGCCCAAGAAGCGGATTTGGGGCAGAACATCAAAACTGGCACATTGCGAGACAGTGGAATTGGCCACCTTTTTAGCCAAGCACAATTTGCTGTCGCGATTGAAGATTTCGCCCCTTATGCCCCTTCTGATAATCAACAGTCGGCATTTATTGGTGCGCCAGTCATTAAGAATGGTGAGCTGAAGGGTGTGCTCATTATGCAGATACCAACAGAGGAAATCGATGCCATTGTACAGCGAGATGACAACCTCGGAGAGACGGTAGATACGTATTTGGCGGGCAAGCAAGACGGTAAAGTCACATTGCGGAGCAATTATGTCAATAGTGACGGGGCAGAGCGTCTGATTGGTATGCCAGTGAGCGAACGTTTTGCTGATGAGACGCTGACGGGCAAGTATGTTGGTAATATTTATAAAGATCGCAGCGGAAAGTTAAAGTTGGTATCAGCCTCTCCGTTGGAGATTAATGGATTGAGCTGGGCGCTGATCTTAACCATTGATCTGGAAGAAGCGTTTATTAGCAAAAAGGCAGGTGAGACGACTGATTTTCTGGCTAACTATAGTCAGAAATATGGTTATTACGATCTGTTCCTGATCCATCCTAAGGGAGAGGTGTTCTATAGCGTAACCCATGAAGCCGACTACCAGTCCAATATGATTGATGGCAAGTATGCCGATTCTAACTTAGGTCAACTGGTTCGCCAGGTGCTGCAAAGCCGACAATACGGCTTGGCTGATTTTACCCCTTATGCCCCAAGTAATGGCGAGCCGGCTGCGTTTGTCGCACAACCGGTGATTGAGAATGGCGAGATTCAGCTGGTTGTGGCTGTTCAGCTTCCGCTGGAACCGATCAATGCCATCATGCAGCAACGGAGCGGCATGGGAGAGACGGGTGAAACGTATCTGGTCGGAATGGATAAGCGAATGCGTTCCGACTCTTTTCTTGACCAGGAAGGGCGCTCTGTCATGGCTTCTTTTGCCGGAACAGTTGAGCGCAATGGTGTCGATACCGAGGCCAGTAATGCGGCCTTAGGCGGTGAGACTGGTGTTCTGCTGGCAAAAGATTATAACGGTAATAGCGTATTATCTGCTTACACCCAGGTAAATATCGGTGATACCCATTGGGCCATGCTGGCCGAAATTGATGAAGCTGAGGTGAATAAACCTATTTATAGCCTGCTTATGCTGGTCGGGTTGGTTATTGCGGTCACGATAGTGGTGATTATTCTGGTGGCTATGGTGGTCGCTTCGAGCATCACCCGTCCACTGGCATCTGCATTACAAGTTGCAGACGCGATGGCCAATGGCGATCTGAACAGTCGGATTGAAACGAGCAGTAAAGATGAAACTGGCCAGTTATTACGCCGCATGGGGCATATGAGTAGCCAGTTGCGTCAGATCGTGAGTGATGTAAATAACAATGCAAACGGTCTTGCCAGTGCTTCTGAAGAAATTAGTGCAACAGCGCAGTCACTGAGCCAGGCAGCCAGCGAACAAGCGGCCAGTGTGGAAGAAACCAGTGCTTCTCAGGAGCAAATTGCCGCATCGGTCCAGCAGAATGCCGAAAATGCCCAAATAACCGATGATCGTGCGACTAAAGCAGCTTCGCAGGCCAAAGAGGGCGGAAGCGCTGTAAGCGAAACGGTTACCGCAATGAAAGAGATTGCTCAGAAGATCAGCATCATTGAAGACATCGCCTATCAAACTAACTTACTGGCATTAAATGCAGCCATTGAAGCGGCAAGAGCCGGTGAGCATGGTAAAGGGTTTGCGGTGGTTGCGGCAGAAGTGCGAAAACTTGCCGAGCGCAGTCAGGTTGCAGCGCAGGAGATCAGCAACCAGGCCGGAGGCAGTGTTCAGGTTGCCGAGCAGGCAGGCCGTTTGCTGGATGAGATAGTGCCAAGTATTACTAAGACCGCAGAGCTGGTGCAGGAGATTGCGGCAACATCAGATGAGCAGGCCAGTGGTGTCACTCAGATCAGTGTTGCGATGGGCCAGATGGATCAAGTGACCCAGCAAAACGCATCTTCTTCAGAAGAATTGGCATCGACTGCCGAGGAGATGAGCGCCCAGGCTGAGCAGTTACAGCAGCTGATGAGCTTCTTTAAAATAGATGAGCAACAAGCCGAAGGGGTTGAGCCTCATTCACTGAAGGTAATCGGAAATCATGCCAACTCCTCATCAGTCTCGATGATAAAAAAACCAGCCAGAAAGCTGGAAAGCAAACATCAGGAGCTGATAGAGGAGGATTTTGAAGCCTTTTAACGCTTATTTCTAAAGCAAAAGGGAGCCTTGTGGTCTGATCTCGGCCACAAGGCATTTATTTAAGGTGGTTTGGTTATATCCGGGGGGCGAAAGCGTTGTCTTTTCCGGTTATGGCAGAAAGGAGAACGCCATGAAGTGTGAAAGCGCAGCTCTGAACAAGCCAGATGAATTATTCAATCAGGACGCCATTTCCAACCGGGATTTTTCACGGTTTCAGCAGTTAATTTATGATCTTGCTGGTATCACCTTAGGGAATAACAAAAAAGTATTGGTGGTCAGCCGGCTGGCCTGTCGGCTCAGACACTTTTCTTTAAATAGCTTTGCTGATTACTATCGGCTGTTAATGGACGATACGCCGGCAGGGGAGTTGCAAATAGTGGTTGATCTGCTGACCACCAATGAAACTCACTTTTTCCGAGAGCCGAAACACTTTGGGTTTATACAAAGAGAGATACTGGCGAATAGATCACCGCAACAGCCGTTGCGCTGCTGGAGCGCCGTCTGCTCTACGGGAGAAGAGTCGTACAGTCTGGCCATGTTATTGGCGAGCACCTTTGGCGATGAAGCGGATTGGATGGTGTTAGGCTCTGATATTAATTCGCAAGTTTTAGCCAGTGCATGTAGCGGGCAATATCCGAGTTCGCGGCAAAGCGAAATCCCGACTAGTTACTTGCAGCAATATTGCTTAAAAGGCGTTCGTTCTCAGCAAGGCTCTTTTTTAATCAATAGCCAACTGCGCCGGCATGTTCACTTTAAGCAGATTAATCTCAATGGCTCGCTGCCTTCGTTGGGAACATTTGATTTTATCCTGTTACGCAACGTACTGATCTATTTTTCAGCGGAAACCAAGCAAGCCGTTATTTTGCGAATAGTGCCCTTACTCAAGTCAGGAGGGTATTTATTCGTTGGCCATTCGGAGACGATAAATGGGATCAGTGATCAACTGCGTCTTATCAAGCCCAGCATTTATCAAAAGTTATGATACCAATCATATTAAATGATTGTGCAATAAGCTGAGTTGGTTTGCTGGAGAGTTCTTTTAGGTGGGTCATATGGAAAGAAAAAAAATCAAGGTAATGGTGGTTGATGACTCAGCCGTTGTGCGTCAGGTGGTTTCTTCTGTATTGAAGAGTGACAGTGAGATTGAAGTCTGCGGCGCTGTCGCCGATCCTCTGTTTGCGATGACACGAATGCGGATGCAGTGGCCTGATGTGATCGTACTCGATATTGAGATGCCCCGCATGGACGGGATCTCTTTTCTTAAAAAGATCATGGCAGAGCGACCAACACCAGTGGTGATCTGCTCCACATTGACCGAAAAAGGGGCGGATACCACGATGCAGGCGATTTCGGCCGGCGCGGTTGAAATTATTACTAAACCCAAGGTTGGCCTGAAAGGTTTCCTGCATGATTCAGCCAAGGTATTGATAAATGCCGTTAAAGCAGCCAGCCGCGCAAACCTAAAGCCGCTTCAGCGCGCGATGGCATCAAATCTGAAAGTCAGTCCAAAACTCAATGCCGACGCCGTGTTAGCAGCGAGTAAGACATCGCGGCTTAAAACCACAGAGCAGCTGGTGGCGATAGGCACGTCGACTGGCGGAACTCAGGCGTTAGAGCTGGTGTTGAAGGCGCTGCCGCGGGTTTCACCGGGGATCGTGATCGTACAGCATATGCCGGAGAAATTCACCGCCGCCTTTGCCGAGCGGCTCGACAGCCTTTGCGAAATCAGCGTAAAAGAAGCTAAGCATAATATGCGTGTGCTTCCTGGCCAGGCTTTGATTGCGCCCGGGGGCAAACACATGCTGCTAAAGCGCAGTGGTGCTCAATATTATGTCGAAGTTATTGATGGCCCTTTAGTGAGTCGTCACCGTCCTTCTGTAGATGTGTTATTTCGCTCGGTAGCTCAATCGGCAAGTGGGAATGCTCTGGGGATCATCATGACCGGCATGGGGGATGATGGCGTTAAAGGAATGCTGGAGATGCGACGGGCAGGAGCCGTTACTCTGGCGCAGGATGAAGCTAGTTGTGTGGTCTACGGTATGCCCAAAGAAGCGGTTAAGTGTGGTGCGGTTGAACGCAGCTTGTCACTCTCGGAAATACCGCAAGCTATTCTCGACTGCAGTCATTGAGATGAATGAAACCTGTTGCTATTTAGTGAAAGAACTGAGCAAATAAATTGCATTACATTAAGCCCAAATGGACGGCTCTTTGCCATCTACGTTATGGGCTCCTTCCACTTGATAGGCGGCAGATTCGGCTCCCCATAAAAAGTTATCAGGAAACGCTGAGCTGATTTTGTTGGTCGACATAGCAAGCTTACCTATTAGATCATGAAACGAAATGTGATGGACAGATAGACAATATCGCAATAATGTGATTATGCTTAAGATAAAGTCTGCTTATGCGTTGGATCAAAGGATCGATCTAGACTTAATCATTTTATTTGTGCTTGATTTTATGATCACTCATCATGTAGGAAGACGATTTGAAAGAAAGGGAAGGTTATGAGTGATAATGTTTGCCCCGATTGTCAGAGCGAATTGAGCTGGAAAGACGACGGGTATTATTGTGATTTTTGCCAACACACAGTCAAGAAACATGTTTTTTGCCCTGACTGTGAACATGAAATGGAAAAGCTTCAAGCGTGCGGTTCAGCCAGTTATTTTTGTAATTTTTGCAATGAATTAAAGTCAAAGTCGCGTATCACAATACGCTTTGAATCCGTGCAATAATCCTCTATTCACCGTGTAAAACCAGACTGTATTGAACGCCGCATCTTGCGGCGTTTTTTTTGCATAAAAAAGAAGTTACTCACTCACTGTTGAATGTATTTCACCGTCAGTCACTTTGGTTACTAACTTATCGCCAGGTTTTACTTGGTCAATATGACGAATCACTTTACCTTTAGCATCTCGAGTTATTGAATAGCCACGGCTGAGTGTTGCTAATGGGCTTACAGTCTCTAACTTTTCGGCTGCCAGTGCTAACTTATGGTTCGCATTTAATAAGCGATGATCCATAGCATCGATTAAACGGCGTTTTCTTTGGTCTAATGTGGCTTGATTATTTTTAATTGTTTGCACCGGTGAGTGCAGTGATAATTTGTAGTTTATGCGTTCTACATGTTGATGATGACTCGATAGTAATCGCCCCATTGCGAGCTCTAAACGGCTAGAAATATCATCAAGATGTTGCTGTTGTTGATTAAGACGTAACTGAGGATGTTGACGTTCTAAGCGATGGGTTAGTTGGACTGTTTTCGCTTCTCGCTTAGATAGATAAGTGCGAATGGCATTTTTAAGTTGCTGATTTTTTTGTTGTATTTTCTGCGTTTGATGGGTGATATCACGGCTAACTAACTCAGCGGCGGCTGATGGGGTCGGTGCACGCATATCAGCAACAAAATCGGCAATGGTCACATCAACTTCATGACCGACTGCACTCACAATTGGTATTTGGCTAGCTGCAATAGTGCGTGCGACAATCTCTTCGTTAAATGCCCATAAATCTTCTAGCGAACCACCCCCACGACCTACGATCAAGACATCACATTCTTGGCGTGCATTAGCTCGACCAATGGCTTGAGCAATCGAAATGGCAGAGCCATCACCTTGCACCATAGTGGGATAAATAACGACAGGCAAGCTGGGATCGCGACGGTGTAAAACAGTTAAAATATCATGCAGCGCGGCACCTGTTTTAGAGGTGATAATACCAACTCTTTTAGGTTGCTCGGGTAGCGGTTTTTTCAATGCTTGAGCAAATAATCCTTCCGCTGCCAGCGACATTTTAAGTTGTTCAAATTGTTGCTGTAATCGACCATCGCCTTCAGGCTGCATGCTCTCGATAATGAGCTGATAATCACCACGCGGTTCGTACAATGATAAACGTGCTTTTACCAGAACTTGTGTGCCGTTGGCTGGCTTAAATGTGACGCGGCGATTGTTGCCCCGAAACATGGCACATTTCACTTGAGCACGCGAATCTTTGAGGGTGAAATACCAATGACCCGAAACAGGCATCGATAAATTAGATAGCTCACCGACGAGCCACACAATGCCCATCTCATTTTCGAGCAATAAGCGCACTTCAGCATTAAGGCTAGAAACGGTAAATATACGATCGTTAGATTGCGTCTGGGTGAATAGAGTCACTAAGTGAAATACCTATTGTCGAAAGGCAAGTGGTGTGCAGGAAGAGAATGAAGTGTACAGGCAGATCTATAGACAGATCTTGGGTATACACGATTGACCGCAACACCGGAAACTTAACCGAAATATATTACGTATCAAGATAAAAGTGTCAATTATTTTTTTTATTTTTTTAGTAGCCAAACGATTGCTTCATACGTATAATTTGTTCGCAATATTTTATCCTCCTTTAACCCCTAACACGGTGTGAGATATTGCAATGTTACGTATCAAACAAGAAGCTTTAACTTTTGATGATGTTTTGCTGGTTCCAGCACACTCTACGGTTCTCCCTAACACTGCCGATCTGCGCACCCAGCTAACGAAAAAGATTTCGCTAAACATCCCTATGGTTTCTGCTGCAATGGACACAGTAACTGAAGGTCGTTTTGCGATCGCGTTAGCTCAAGAAGGTGGCATTGGCTTCATTCACAAGAACATGTCTATCGAACAACAAGCGAACCAAGTTCGCATGGTGAAAAAGTTCGAAGCTGGTGTTGTGTCTGAACCAGTAACAGTGAAGCCAACTGCAACGATTGCAGACGTAAAACAACTTACCCTTGAAAATGGTTTTGCTGGTTATCCGGTAGTTTCTGATAACAACGAACTCGTTGGTATTATCACTGGCCGTGATGTACGTTTTGTCACTGACCTTTCTATGAAGGTTGAAGATGTGATGACGCCAAAAACAAAATTGGCGGCAGCAAAAGAAGGTGCCTCTCGTGAAGACGTTGAAGCTATCATGCAAGAATACCGCGTAGAGAAAGTACTACTGGTAAATGATGACTTCCAACTGAAAGGCATGATCACTGCAAAAGATTTCCAAAAAGCAGAACGTAAACCTAACGCATGTAAAGATGAGCGCGGTCGTCTACGTGTTGGTGCTGCTGTTGGCGCAGGTGTTGGTAACGAAGAGCGCGTTAAAGCATTAGCAGAAGCTGGTGTTGATGTTCTTCTTATCGATTCATCTCACGGTCACTCTGAAGGCGTTTTACAACGTATTCGTGAAACCCGTGAAGCTTTCCCTGAACTACAAATTATTGGTGGTAATGTAGCAACTGCTGCAGGTGCTCGTGCCCTAATCGATGCTGGTGTAGATGCTGTTAAAGTTGGCATCGGCCCTGGCTCAATCTGTACAACGCGTATTGTGACAGGTGTGGGTGTTCCTCAGTTAACTGCTATTTCTGATGCTGTTGACGCTGCTTCTGAATTCGGTATCCCAGTTATTGCTGATGGCGGTATTCGCTATTCTGGCGATATGTGTAAAGCAATTGCTGCTGGTGCATCATGTGTAATGGTCGGCTCAATGTTCGCAGGTACTGAAGAAGCACCGGGTGAAGTGGAACTGTACCAAGGTCGTGCATATAAGTCTTACCGTGGTATGGGCTCGCTTGGCGCGATGTCTCAAGGTTCTTCAGACCGTTACTTCCAGACTGATAATGCAGCAGACAAATTGGTGCCAGAGGGTATCGAAGGTCGCGTTGCTTACAAAGGTCACATTAAAGAGATCGTACACCAGCAAATGGGTGGACTTCGTTCAAGCATGGGCCTTACTGGTTCAGCTACGATTGACGACTTACGCACTAAAGCTGAATTTGTTCGTATCTCTGGTGCTGGCATCAAAGAATCACACGTGCATGATGTAACAATTACCAAAGAAGCACCAAATTACCGCATGGCTTAAACGTGTTTTTAGCGTATTCGTTCATTGATTATTCAATCGTGACGAAAACGTTTGCCTAAGCGGGAAATATGTATAACATCGGGGGCGTTTTTAGCCCCCACTATTTTCAATTATTTTTGAGACTTCTCGATAATGACTACATCTACTAATATTCATGACCAGCGTATCCTTATTCTGGATTTTGGTTCTCAATATACTCAGCTAATCGCACGTCGTATCCGTGAAATCGGTGTTTATTGTGAACTTTGGAGCTGGGACGTTGATGAAGCCGATATTCGTGACTTCAATCCAAACGGTATTATTCTTTCTGGTGGCCCTGAAAGTGTGACTGAAGGCGGTTCACCTCGTGCTCCACAATATGTGTTTGAAGCCGGTGTACCTGTGTTTGGTGTTTGCTACGGTATGCAAACAATGTCTGAGCAGCTTGGCGGTAAAGTTGCAGGTTCTACTGAACGTGAGTTTGGCTATGCACAAGTTAGAGTTGTAGAACCAACAGGCCTATTTAAAAATATTGAAGATGCTATTGCTGAAGATGGCGCACCATTACTTGATGTATGGATGAGCCACGGCGATAAAGTTGTTGAAATACCTGATGGTTTCGTGAAAGTTGCAGAAACAGACACCTGCCCATTTGCAGCGATGGCAAATGAAGATAAGCGCTTTTATGGTGTTCAGTTTCACCCTGAAGTAACACATACTCGTCAAGGTATGCGTATCATTGAGAACTTCGTTCTTAACGTGTGTGGTTGTGAAAACCTTTGGACATCAGCGAATATCATCGAAGACGCCGTTGCTAACATTAAAGAGCAAGTGGGTGATGATGAAGTTATCCTAGGCTTATCCGGTGGTGTTGATTCATCTGTTGTGGCTATGCTGCTTCACCGTGCTATCGGTGACAAACTAACATGTGTATTCGTTGATAACGGTTTGCTTCGTTTAAACGAAGGTGAGCAAGTTATGGACATGTTCGGTGACCATTTTGGTTTGAACATCGTACATGTTAAAGCTGAAGATCGTTTCTTAAACGCATTGGCAGGTGAGAACGATCCTGAAGCGAAGCGTAAGATTATTGGTCATGTCTTTATCGATGTATTCGATGAAGAATCGAAAAAGCTGGAAAATGCTAAGTGGTTAGCTCAGGGTACTATTTACCCTGATGTTATCGAGTCTGCTGCCTCTAAAAATGGTAAAGCGCATGTGATTAAATCTCACCATAACGTTGGCGGTCTGCCTGATGATATGGAAATGGGATTAGTTGAGCCTCTACGTGAATTGTTTAAAGATGAAGTTCGTAAGATTGGTTTAGAGCTAGGTCTTCCTTACAACATGCTTTACCGCCACCCGTTCCCTGGACCAGGTCTAGGTGTACGTGTACTTGGTGAAGTAAAGAAAGAGTACTGCGATTTACTCCGTCGTGCTGATGCTATCTTCATTGAAGAATTGCATAGTGCAGATCTTTACAACAAAGTATCTCAAGCATTTACCGTTTTCCTACCTGTACGTTCAGTTGGCGTAATGGGCGATGGTCGTAAATATGATTGGGTTGTATCACTGCGTGCTGTTGAAACTATTGATTTCATGACTGCGCATTGGGCACACCTTCCATACGATTTCTTAGGTAAGGTTTCTAACCGTATCATTAACGAAGTTGATGGTATTTCACGTGTTGTTTACGATATTTCTGGTAAGCCACCAGCGACTATCGAATGGGAATAATTTTCGTTGTAGGTTCATTTAATACGGCAATGTATTAAGTGTTGTAAAATGAACTTTTATCGAAAAAAGTAACACGAGATACTGAAAATCAGAATGAACATAAGAAAAGGCACCCTCGGGTGCCTTTTTGTTTTCAGCCACACTATTTATATTATTTAGATGTAGTAACACATGATATTCGGTGTTGAATTAACGGGTAAAAAGTGTTCTTTAATTGTTGGCTTTATGTGTCGTATTAATATTTATTTACAATATAGTATTGTGGAATTTTGTTATTACATGGTTAAACCAGCTTTTTATTTGTCATTTTTCATTACAATCTACCAGTATCTTTCATCGTAACGGTGAAGCAAACAGATTAACGGACGATAAGATAAATACGCCACGGTAAAAAGTGGTAAATACACCGTCACGAATCTATAACAACATCATTTTCCATGGAGTTCCCATGAGTAAGCAAGCAACAGATCAAATGCCTCCTGCACCTAGCAGTGCAATGAACCGCTTTTTGAATGCAATAGAAACAACAGGTAACAAAATCCCCGATCCCGCATTATTGTTTTTCTGGGGATTAATCATCGTTTGGATCCTTTCTGCCGTTTTTGCTCAGTTTGATTTTGGGTTTATTCACCCAGTTACAGGTCAAGCTGTTGAAGTGAAGAATTTATTAACGGGTGAGTCATTTGCCAGCTTCTTAGCAAATATGGTTAAGAACTTTACTGGCTTTGCACCTTTAGGCATCGTATTAGTGGCGATGTTGGGTGTGGGTGTTGCTGAAGCGTCAGGCTTTATCAATACTGGCCTTAAGAAGATGCTTAATTTCACGCCTGCGAAATTATTAACACCAATGCTAATCTTGGTGGCAATCGTTTCTCACACAGCTGCTGATGCGGGTTACGTGTTGGTTATTCCACTTGGTGGTATCATCTTCCACGCTGCTGGGCGTCACCCTCTTGCGGGTATTGCAGCTGCATTTGCGGGTGTATCAGGCGGTTTCTCTGCTAACTTTATTCCATCAGGGATTGATCCTTTATTAGCTGGCTTTACGCAGTCTGCGGCACAAATTCTAGATCCTACTTATATCGTAAACCCATTATCTAACTTATTATTTACCGGTTTATCTTCAATACTTGTTGTGAGTATCGGTTGGTATGTAACAGATAAGGTGATTGAACCACGCTTAGCAAATACTGCAATCGATGAAGATGCAGAAGAAGCGCCAGATATGGGCTCTTTCACTGCAGTAGAAAGTAAAGCTTTCTCTCGTGCTGGCTGGGCAATGATCGTTGGTATTGTGGTATTGGTTGCGTCAGTTATTCCTGAAACGTCGCCACTTCGTTCGCCGACTGGTGATATCACAGCATTCAATGCGCCGTTAATGCAGTCGATTGTACCGCTAATCTTTATTCTATTCGTTATTCCTGGTGTGGTGTACGGTAGGATTGCGGGTACCTTTAAATCAAGTGATGATGTTATTAAGTCTATGTCTGCAACGATGAGCAGCATGGGTAGCTTCATGGTAATGGCATTCTTTATTGCTCAATTCTTAGTTGCATTTACGCAATCTAACTTGGGTACATTGCTGGCGCTTTCTGGTGCTGAATTGCTTCATGCAATGAACTTACCGGGACAGGTGACAATTGTTGGTATGATTTTACTAACAGCGTTTGTTAACTTGTTAGTGGGTTCGGCATCGGCTAAGTGGGCATTGATTGGTCCAATCTTAGTACCAATGCTAATGGCTGTTGGTATCTCTCCTGAGCTTACTCAGGCGGCTTATCGTGTGGGTGATTCTGTTTCTAATATCATTTCACCTATGATGGTATTCTTCCCACTTGTTGTTGTTTACATGCAGCGTTATGTGAAGGGTTCTGGTATTGGTTCGCTTGCGTCAATGATGATGCCTTACTCAATCGCGATGTTGATTGGTTGGACTATCTTCTTACTAGCATATTGGGCACTGGGTATTCCTCTAGGTGTTCAAGCACCCTATACATACAGCATGTAATATCAGTTATATGCGTTAGAACTGGCTTGTTATTGCCACCTCTACAATGAAAAAAAGCCTCGCATGCGAGGCTTTTTTTCATCAAGATAATGCTGGTAACGATAAGCGATTAAGCAAAGTGCTTAGCATGGAAACGTAAGTGATCCTCAATAAAGCTCGCAATGAAGAAGTAGCTGTGGTCGTAGCCTTCTTGCAGGCGTAGTTCCAATGGGTAGTCGACACTTTCTGCTACAGCAACCAATGCTTCTGGTTTTAATTGTTCTACCATGAAATTGTCTTGATCGCCTTGATCAACTAACGCTGGTAGCCGAGCATCAGTGTGTTTCATGAGTTCAGTTGCGTCGTAGGCTTTCCATTGTTCGGTGTCTTTGCCTAGGTAGCCTGTGAATGCCTTTTGTCCCCATGGGCACTGCATTGGGTTCACGATTGGGCTGAATGCCGATACTGAACTAAAGCGTGTAGGGTTTTTTAGGGCAATTGTTAATGCGCCATGACCACCCATCGAGTGACCACTGATAGCACGTTGTTGGGTTACAGGGAAGTTTGCTTCAATCAGATCGGGTAGCTCGTTAACCACGTAATCATACATCTGATAATGACGGTTAAAGGGCGCTTGGGTTGCATTGACATAAAAGCCTGCACCTAACCCAAAGTCATAGCTGCCATCGGCATCATCAGTAACATCGTCACCGCGTGGGCTCGTATCTGGGGCAACAATAGCCATACCTAATTCAGCAGCTAGGCGTTGTGCGCCTGCTTTGTGCATGAAGTTTTCATCCGTGCAGGTTAAGCCTGACAACCAATACAGTACTGGCACTTTTTTACCACTGGCAATTTGCGGTGGTAAAAAAATGGCAAAACGCATATTGCAGTTTAATGCAGTCGAACGGTGAGTATATTGTTTGTTCCAACCGCCAAAACTTTTGTTGGAGCTGACATTCTCTAAAGTCATTGGATAGCCTTAAATTAAGTAGATATTAAAAAGCGCTGCAAGAGCAGCGCTTGAATAGTTCAATTAGAACGAGCGTTATAATCGCCGTTACGTTTGAGCTACAGGTTACTTATCGAAGTGAATAACAGAACGAATACTCTTACCTTCGTGCATTAGGTCGAATGCATCATTGATACCTTCAAGACCCATAGTATGAGTAATGAAGTCATCCAGTGCGAATTCACCTGCCATGTAACGCTCAACAATTTCTGGTAATTCTGAACGACCTTTAACACCACCGAATGCAGAGCCACGCCATACACGCCCTGTCACTAGTTGGAATGGACGGGTTGAGATCTCTTGTCCTGCACCCGCCACGCCGATGATGACAGATTCGCCCCAACCTTTGTGACAACACTCAAGTGCTGAACGCATTACGTTTACGTTACCGATACACTCGAATGAGTAATCAACACCGCCGTCTGTCATTTCAACAATAACGTCTTGAATTGGCTTGTCGAATTTCGTTGGGTTGATGCAGTCTGTCGCACCTAATTTTTTCGCAAGTTCGTATTTAGTTTCGTTGATATCGACACCAATAATACGGCTAGCTCCTGCCATTTTGGCGCCAATAATTGCAGATAAACCAATACCGCCCAAACCGAAGATAGCAACCGTGTCGCCTTTTTCTACTTTTGCGGTATTAAGTACAGCACCCATACCCGTTGTAACGCCACAACCCAGTAAACAGATTTCTTCTAGTGGGGCTTCTTTACTCACTTTAGCAAGTGAAATTTCAGGTAATACTGTGTATTCAGAGAATGTTGAGCAACCCATGTAATGGAAAAGAGGCTGACCATCTTTATAGAAGCGAGTTGTTCCGTCTGGCATTAAGCCCTTACCTTGGGTTTCACGTACCGCTTGGCATAAGTTTGTTTTGCCTGATTTACAGAACTTACACTCACCACATTCTGCAGTGTAAAGAGGGATAACGTGATCACCGACTTGAACGCTTGTTACGCCTTCACCAATCTGTTCAACAATACCGCCACCTTCATGGCCTAGTACCACTGGGAAGATACCTTCAGGATCGTCGCCTGAAAGGGTGAAAGCATCGGTGTGACAAACACCAGTCGCAATGATACGTACTAATACTTCGCCTGCTCGCGGTAGCATTACATCGATTTCTTCAATTGAGAGAGGTTGTTTTGGACCCCATGCGATAGCAGCTTTAGATTTGATAAATTGATCAGACATTTTATTTCTCTCTATTTAGGCTAATCACAAAGTGAGTAATCATGCCTATTAATTTTGATAGTTTTCTCACTTATACACAGTAGGTGAGAATTCTTATAGTGACGAATAAATAGTGCGTTCACGTCATTTGTTTCGATGGATGTATTATATTTATTTCTGACGTGATGATAATTATGGTAAATGGCAATTCACTTTTACTCAGGTGAAACAATGATGTGTTTGCTTGATTATGAGCCTTAAAAGCGCCATTGAAGTAAGACGGTGCAGCGAATGCTGAAATGTAACCTGACATCACAGCGGCTAGTATCTTGAAGTGGTTTGGGTATAATTTGCGCCTTAACAAATGTAGACATGAGAATGCTTGTGACAGATAACACCGACGTAAACCACGATGAACTATATATGCGCCGTGCTATTGAGCTTGCCAGCCAAGCAGAGGCTGAAGGTGAAGTGCCAGTCGGTGCTGTGGTGGTATATAACGGTCAGGTTGTTGGTGAGGGATGGAATCGCTCGATTGGTCAGCATGATGCAACGGCCCATGCCGAGATGATGGCATTACGGCAAGCTGGTAAAGTGGTTCAAAATTACCGTTTATTAGATGCCACGCTATACGTAACACTTGAGCCTTGCCCTATGTGTGCTGGGGCGATGGTACATAGTCGAATAGGTAAAGTCATTTTTGGTGCGAGTGATTTAAAAACGGGTGCCGCGGGCAGTGTGATGAATTTACTTAGTTACGATGAAGTAAATCACCATGTAGATTGTCAGGCGGGGATATTAGATGAAGAATGCCGAGCTCAGCTTCAAGCCTTTTTTAAGCGCCGTCGTGCCGAAAAGAAAGCCGAAAAGAAAGCGCGCCGAGCTGCGTTAGATAATTAAACATGACGAAATGTCTTGTTTGAGTCTTTTGTTTATAAACAAGAAGCCCGATTAATTGAACCGGGCTTCTTGTTTTCTAACATGGGTTATGCAGACTTAATCTGCCAATATTGCAGAGAGTACATAAGTGCGTTGACGCCAAAGAACCTTACGACGAATATTCACACTCAAACGTTTTCGGCGTGTAGCCGCTGATGTCATGTGTTTTTTAAAGTTATTCGCCATCGTTTTTTGTTTGGATATTCTCATAGCATTTCTCTTTTGAAAAACTGTGAAAATGATTGTTCACAGAACTCATTGCATCAGTTGATGCATATGGCTCGATTGTTACCTACTTATTGAAAATCGCGTACGATCCCGATCCCATCTTAGTGCAATAACTTTGCATAGTTGACCCTTCGGTCATAAAACACACAGCCCTGATTACGATAATGAGTAATACAGGGCTGTTTTATATGATCAGGAAGACTGAACACATTGCTTGTTACTGGTTTATTGTGATGGCTCGGGATCGTCTATTGTCTTTTCTGCACTACTGATTGCTGCTTCATTGTTTAATGAATCACCCACATTGGATTGTCTTGGTGGCACGGGTGGCAAGGTAATGGTCTGCAAACCATCAACAACTTGTACATCATCACTATCATAATCGTGGCTGTGCGCTTGTTCATAGCCAATGATACTTTGATAGTAGCGGCGAATATTTTCGACATAATTTAAGGCTTCATCGCCACGGGCATAACCATAGCGACTTTGCTGATAGTATTTACGTTGGCGTAATAAGGGTAAGCGTTGTTTTACGTCGGTCCAGGTATCTTGGTTACCGCCTTGCTTGTGGGTAAGGCGACGCGCATCCATCATATGACCAAAGCCAACATTATAAGAAGCAAGCGCAAACCATACTTTTTCATGGCTTTCGATACTATCGGGTACTCGGCTAATCATTTTGCGTAAGTACTCTGCACCACCGCGAATACTTTGCTCTGGGTCTAGGCGGTTTTTCACTCCAACAGATTTGGCTGTCGGTAAGGTTAACATCATCATGCCGCGCACCCCCGTAGGCGATACGGCTTGTGGATTCCAATGGGATTCTTGGTAGGACAACGCAGCAATTAAGCGCCAATCAAACTCATTAGAATACTTCTTAAATAACGATTCCCAGCGGGGCAATTTACTTTCAATCGCCCGTAAAAATGCACGTGTATCGACATAATCAAAACTGCCAACATGACCAAAATATTTTTCTTCTAATTGAGCCAATTCACCACTTTGTTTGATTTCACCAAAAAACTCAATGAGCAGAGCGTACAGGCTATCATCCGTTGATTTATTGACAAACCATGCAATCGGTTCATCTTCGGTCAGTTCCATTGCAATTGCGACATCGGGATGAATACGCTGACTTAGCGCAACATCCACTGAATCGGCAATCGTAAAATCAAGCTCCCCTTTAGCCACTAGGCGTAGTAGCTCATCAGAGTCGGTTTCTTCAATCGACTCCCAAGTCAAATCAGGGTAAATTTCTTTCAGTTTAATTAAGTGTTTTTCATGGCTAGAGCCTTTTACAACGCTTAACGTACCTTTATTTAAGGCTAAATCGGCAGGTTTTCTTGGGCGCCATTGGCCATTTTTATAAACAACAATCTGGCTTGCATAATAATAAGCAGGGGCTGCGTGATAATTTTCGATACGGTCTTTAGATATAGTGAGGCCTGCCGCTACGACATCAATATCACCACGTTCGAGAGAGGGGAATAAACCAGAAAGGGTAAACATAGGTTGCATCTCTAGCTTTACCCCCAGCTTTTGGGCGAAGCGCTGAGCCAATTCATAATCAAGCCCTGTTGGTCCATCATTACCAATGTAATAAGACAGCTGATTATTTAATGTTCCTACTCGGATAACACCGCTTTCACGGATCTTTTCAAGATCGGTCAAGTTATCATCTTGCCATTGGCATCCAGAAAGCAATGCTAATACCAATGTGGCGGCAAAGAGCTCTCGGAACTTTGTAATTAACGAATTATTACTCAACAAAACATGCTCATCATTATTATTTGGTGTTCTTTATACCAAAGGTCGGCACCACAGCAAAGAGACTCTGCTTTGAACTCGGTATGAATTCGTTAATGTGTGTCTCAAAACGGGTTTAAATCTTTTTTTTTACAGTTGTTGTAAAAAAAACGCGCAAACGGTTGCGTCAAGAGTTACGTCACAAAAAAAATTCCTTTATACTGTGCTCCATCGTAATCCATGTACTCACGATAAAGCGCTAAAAAGTTGCTGAAGTGGTTAAGGTGACATTGACGTAATAAACCCAAAATTGTTGGGTGTTAGGCCAATATCACCTTCATTCAATTAGCTAATCGAGAGTAGTACGCACATGGAAATTTTGCGTGGTTCACCCGCACTATCTGAGTTTCGCGTTAATAAGCTATTAGAGCGTTGTCGCGAGTTAGATCTACCTGTGTCCGGCATTTATGCCGAGTTCATGCACTTTGCTGATGTCTCTGCTCCCCTGAATTCAGATGAGCAAAGCAAGCTTGCGAGCCTGCTTACATATGGCCCGACGATCGCAGAGCATGAGCCTACTGGCACTATGCTTCTTGTTACTCCTCGTCCTGGTACTATCTCTCCATGGTCTTCTAAGTCTACCGATATCGCGCAGAACTGTGCGTTAGGTAACGTTAAACGCTTAGAGCGTGGTACGGCTTACTACGTAGAGGTCACAGCAGATCTTACGGATGCACAACTTACAGAGTTAAAAGCTCTGATCCATGATCGTATGATGGAAGTTGTCTTTACTAATGTCGATTCTGCAGCCGCATTATTTACCCAAGCAGAGCCTGCACCTGTTCAAAGTGTTGATATCTTGGTCGGTGGTCGCAAGGCGCTAGAAGATGCCAACCTAAAATTGGGCTTAGCATTAGCTGAAGATGAAATTGACTACTTAGTCGAAAATTTCACTATGTTGGGTCGTAACCCTAACGACATTGAATTGATGATGTTTGCTCAAGCGAACTCTGAGCACTGTCGTCATAAAATCTTTAATGCTGACTGGACTATCGACGGTGTCGAGCAAGATAAGTCATTGTTCAAGATGATTAAGAACACCTACGAAAAAAATCATGAGCACGTTCTGTCGGCATATAAAGATAATGCGGCAGTGATGGAAGGTTCAGAAGTAGGGCGCTTTTTCCCTAACCCTGAATCTCGCCAATATAACTACCATCAGGAAGCTGCCCATATCCTGATGAAAGTAGAAACACATAACCACCCAACGGCGATTTCACCATGGCCAGGTGCATCTACCGGTTCTGGTGGTGAAATTCGAGATGAAGGCGCAACAGGCCTTGGTGGTAAACCAAAAGCTGGTTTGGTTGGTTTTACTGTATCTAACTTACGTGTTCCTGGTTTTGAACAGCCTTGGGAAACAGATTTCGGTAAGCCGGGTCGAATCGTAACGGCATTAGATATTATGCTGGAAGGCCCACTCGGTGGTGCGGCATTCAATAATGAATTTGGTCGTCCTAACCTATTAGGTTACTTCCGTACATACGAAGAAAAAGTGACATCGCATAATGGCGAAGAGATTCGCGGTTACCACAAGCCAATCATGATTGCTGGTGGCATGGGTAATATTCGTGCCGATCATGTTCAGAAAAAAGAAATCCCAGTTGGTGCCAAGCTAATTGTACTTGGTGGCCCAGCGATGAACATTGGTTTGGGCGGCGGTGCTGCTTCATCAATGGCGTCTGGTCAATCAGCAGAAGATTTAGATTTCGCATCAGTACAACGTGAAAACCCTGAAATGGAACGTCGTTGTCAAGAAGTGATCGACCGTTGCTGGCAGATGGGTGATGCTAACCCAATCGCATTTATTCACGATGTAGGTGCTGGTGGTATTTCAAACGCCTTACCAGAGCTTGTCGATGATGGTGAACGTGGCGGTAAATTCCAGCTACGCAACGTACCCAATGATGAACCGGGTATGAGCCCGCTAGAAATTTGGTGCAACGAATCGCAAGAACGTTATGTTATGGCTGTTGCACCAGAAAATCTGGCCGTATTTGAAGCGATTTGTAAACGTGAACGCGCACCGTTTGCCGTTGTTGGTGAAGCCACAGAAGAGCGTCACCTAACACTTGAAGATGAACATTTCGATAATACGCCAATCGATATGCCTATGGATATTCTATTAGGTAAAGCACCAAAAATGCATCGTGACGCGAAAACACTGAAAGTTGAAGGTCAGGCAATTGACCTCAGTGGTATCGAATTAGAGGCGGCAACACAACGTGTATTACGTTTACCAGCTGTTGCTGAAAAGACATTCCTTATCACGATTGGTGATCGCAGCGTAACAGGTTTAGTGGCACGTGATCAGATGGTAGGTCCTTGGCAGGTTCCTGTTGCTAACTGTGCAGTAACCGCGGCGAGTTATGACACCTATCACGGCGAAGCAATGTCGATGGGTGAACGTACACCGGTTGCACTGCTTGATTTTGGCGCATCTGCTCGTTTAGCCGTTGGTGAAGCTATTACCAATATCGCAAGTGCTGATATTGGCGATATGAAGCGTATTAACCTATCGGCAAACTGGATGTCTCCAGCGGGTCACCCTGGTGAAGATGCGGGTTTATACGAAGCCGTTAAAGCAGTAGGTGAAGAGTTGTGTCCTGCTCTTGGCTTAACGATTCCAGTTGGTAAAGATTCGATGTCGATGAAAACCAAGTGGGAGCAAGATGGCGAGCAGAAAGAAGTCACTTCTCCGTTATCATTGGTGATTACTGCGTTTGGTCGTGTTGAAGATGTACGCAAAACAGTAACGCCTCAGCTGCGTACTGATAAAGGCGATTCAAGCTTGATATTGATTGACCTAGGTTGCGGTCAAAACCGTCTTGGTGCTACGGCACTGGCGCAGGTTTACAAGCAATTAGGTGATAAGCCTGCTGATGTTGATAGCCCTGAATTACTAAAAGGTTTCTTCTACGCTGTTCAAGCATTAGTACGTGATGAAAAAGTATTGGCTTACCATGACCGTGGTGATGGTGGCTTATATGTGACACTAGCTGAAATGGCATTTGCGGGTCACACCGGTGTTGAAGTTGACATTAATACGTCTGAAAGTGACGCATGTGACGATGTACTGGCAATGCTATTCAATGAAGAGCTAGGTGCTGTACTTCAAGTTCGTACTGAAGACCTCGATACGGTGAAATCAGTACTTGCCGAACATGGCTTAACAGCATGCAGCCATGTTATTGGTACCGTAGTAGATGAAGATGTGGTTCGTATCTGGAATGGCAACGAGCGCGTTCTTGAGCAAAGCCGTACTGACCTTCGTACTGTCTGGGCTGAAACAACTTACCAGATGCAAGCGATGCGTGATAACCCTGCGGGGGCCTTGCAAGAATTTGAAGCGAAGAAAGATAACAGTGATCCTGGCCTAAGCGCTCAGCTAACCTTCGACATTAATGAAGATGTAGCCGCACCCTTTATTGCTGCTCCATTTATTACAAAAGCACCAAAGACTGGTGCATCAGTAGTTAATGCACCTGCAATTAATTTAGGTGCCAAACCACAAATGGCAATTCTACGTGAGCAGGGTATTAACTCTCATGTTGAAATGGCAGCGGCTTTTGACCGTGCTGGTTTTGAAGCTAAAGATGTTCACATGAGTGACATTCTATCTGGCAATGTTCAGCTAGAAGGTTTCAATGGGCTTGTTGCTTGTGGCGGCTTCTCTTACGGTGATGTATTAGGTGCTGGCGAAGGTTGGGCTAAATCAGTGTTGTTTAACAACATTGCTCGTGACCAATTCGAAGCATTCTTCAAACGTAACGATACATTCTCATTGGGTGTGTGTAACGGTTGCCAGATGATGTCGAACTTAAGTGAGCTTATTCCAGGATCAGATCTGTGGCCACGCTTTGTTCGTAACGAATCTGAGCGTTTTGAAGCACGTTTCAGCTTAGTTGAAGTGCAGAAGAGTGATTCATTGTTCTTTAATGAAATGACGGGTTCTCGTATGCCAATCGCGGTTTCTCATGGCGAAGGCCGTGTAGAAGTACGTAACGGTGAGCATCTTAATGCGATAGAGCAATCAGGTACTGTTGCGTTACGTTATCTTGATAACTTCGGTAATGTTACTCAGAACTACCCAGCAAACCCGAACGGTTCACCAAATGGAATTACTGGCTTAACAACCACAGATGGTCGTGTAACGATTATGATGCCTCACCCTGAGCGTGTATTCCGTACTGTGGCTAACTCATGGCACCCAGATGACTGGAATGAAAACAGTCCTTGGATGCGCATGTTCCGTAATGCCCGCGTTAATCTTGGTTAATCTATAAATTGGCTATCCACAATCAATGGATATAGGTCAAATCAATAACCTTGATTTCAATACATTAAAACCGTCATCTTGTTTAGGTGGCGGTTTTTTATTATCTGAATATTAATAATTTAGTGAGTTTTTTGATCTAATGCAGTTATGATTGAATTAATGGCTTACACAGGTAAATGGAACTTTTACTTTGAGAGCTGTCACACTTATTAGATGTTACTAATAAGTATAATCATATTATACCCAATCGCCTTAAGGTAACTTGGGTGTACATGTATAATTTTATGCATTTTCAAGGTCTTATCAAGGATGAAATATGGGACTAGACGATCTTAAACACAAAAATGTAGTCAATGCAGCCAAGATCTTGGCGGTATTAGTTGCCACTTGTTTACTCAGGTATGTAGACTCATTCACAGTTATCTTTAGTTATAATCAAGTCGGTATCGTGCCGAGTATTGTCGCTATGTTGGTGTTACTTTCTGGGATCTTCGCTACGACGGGATTATTTAGAGGTATGATGTGGGGCTTTATTCCACTGTATTTTTTCATTCCTGCAGCCACAATGTTTTTTGGTATTAGTATTATTCCATTTCTACCTAGCCTTATTTCTCCCGAGTTTCGGAGTATTGCAGTACTAACCCTGAACAGCATTGTGTTGCTCTTTGCTGTGTTTTTATTATTACGAATGATGGATTCTAATACTATTTTACAAACGGAAAACTCTTAAATTACAGTGCTGAATCTGTGATAATAGCGCTAACGTTAATAGGTTTATACGTAACCGTATTCATAAATAGACCCATACTCAGCAAAGGACGATGAGAAATGAAAAAGATTGAAGCCGTTATTAAGCCTTTTAAGCTTGATGATGTTCGCGAAGCATTAGCTGAAGTGGGTATCACAGGTATGACTGTTTCTGAAGTTAAAGGATTTGGACGTCAGAAAGGTCATACAGAATTGTACCGTGGTGCAGAATACATGGTCGATTTTCTGCCAAAAGTGAAACTAGAAATTGTTGTGACCGATGAAGTAGCAGAGCAATGTATCGAAACGATTATCGAAACCGCGCAAACGGGTAAAATCGGTGATGGTAAAATCTTCATGTTCGATGTCGAGCGTGTTGTTCGAATCAGAACTGGCGAAGAAGACGAAGATGCGATCTAACTAGATAAGATACCTATATGTATCTGTCTAGTGCTAAAAAAGGCTTACCATAACGGTAAGCCTTTTTGCTATTTGGGTATGCGAGTCAACTGCTAACTGCTTGCTTTCGCCGTACTTGGATTGTAACGGCTTGGTTTATGGTTCATGGCTAATACAAGATTAAGCATCACTGCACCTAATACCGAGAGCATAAGTACAAATGGTGTTACGAAGAAGAATGAACACACTAAAATACTAACATCAATTCCCATTTGCATTTTCCCCGCTGGAATACCAAATTTTTCTTGGCAGTACAGAACGAGTACATTGAACCCACCCAAACTTGTACGGTGGCGAAATAGAATTAGCATACCTAACCCCATCAATAGGCCACCTAGAATGGCACAATAAATAGGGTCTAAACGGCTGATTTCTAATACAAGATGTAGATTGTCAGTAATAATCGACACTAACCCACCAGAAATGATGCTGGTAATGGCAAATGATTTACCCATACGAAACCACGCCATTAGGTAAAATGGCGTGTTCATTAAGAAATATAACTTACCAAAAGACACATCAACGAACTGGGTAAGCAGCAGTGCTAGCCCTGTTGTGCCTCCCGTTAAGAGGTCTGCTTGTTGAAGAAAAAATATTCCCTGTGCAACGATAAATGTACCCGTGAGAATGGCAATAATATTCTCATTCAATGAATGCTTGGAACCGCTCAAAACAAAACTCCTTATAATTTATGGGCGCAATTCTAATCGTGTAATCTCATAGAAAGAAGTAGTACGGTAAAAGCAAAAAGTAGAAGGTGTAATTATTTTTTTACGTCGTTGTAAATTATTATTTTTTGATTTTTCTTGAATTTATATAGAGTGAATGTTTCCTATCTCTTGTGTGTTTGCAAGGTTATGAAAATAATTCATGTAATCATCGATAATAAACATGAAGAAATTGTAATAATAAATGATTTTAGGGGTATCTGATTTAGATCAATTTCTGTAAAATACAGCGTTAATTACTGGTGATACGAAAACGTTTGCGTCCACGTGGCGCCTAGCTTTGCGGTTTTTCGTTTTTACCCAAATATTGTGGTTATACCTACCTTAGTCAGGAGAGACAGATGCTAAAGCGCGATATGAATATTGCCGACTATGATGCGGAACTTTTTGCAGCCATTCAGGAAGAAACAGCACGTCAAGAAGAACACATCGAGTTGATCGCTTCTGAAAACTACACAAGCCCACGTGTAATGGAAGCTCAAGGATCTCAGCTGACTAACAAATATGCTGAAGGTTACCCTGGTAAGCGTTATTACGGTGGTTGTGAATTTGTTGATAAAGCAGAACAACTAGCGATTGATCGTGCATGTCAGCTTTTTGGTGCTGAATACGCGAACGTACAGCCTCACTCTGGTTCTCAAGCTAACAACGCTGTTTACATGGCATTACTAAATGCAGGCGATACTGTATTAGGTATGAGCCTTGCTCACGGTGGTCACTTGACTCACGGTTCTCCAGTAAACTTTTCTGGTAAGTTATACAACATCATTCCTTACGGCATCGATGAAAGCGGTCAGATCGATTACGTTGAAATGGAAGCATTGGCGTTAGAGCACAAACCTAAGATGATTATCGGTGGTTTCTCTGCGTATTCTCAAGTTGTTGACTGGAAACGCATGCGTGAAATCGCTGATAAAGTGGGCGCATACTTCTTCGTTGATATGGCTCACGTTGCGGGTCTTATTGCGGCAGGTGTTTACCCTAACCCAGTTCCACACGCACATGTTGTAACAACAACAACGCATAAAACATTAGCTGGTCCTCGTGGCGGTCTAATTTTGTCTAATGACGGTGAGGCTCTTTATAAAAAGTTGAATTCAGCAGTATTCCCTGGTGGTCAAGGTGGCCCTCTAATGCATGTTATCGCAGCAAAAGCGGTAGCCTTCAAAGAAGCAATGGAACCTGAATTTAAAGTTTATCAAGCTTGTGTTGTTGAAAATGCGAAAGCAATGGTTGGAGAGTTCTTAGAGCGCGGTTACAAGATTGTATCTGGTAGCACTGAGAATCACTTGTTCCTTGTTGATTTAATCGACAAAGGCATCACAGGTAAAGAAGCGGATGCCGCACTGGGTGCAGCTAATATTACCGTTAACAAAAACAGTGTTCCAAACGATCCACGTAGCCCGTTTGTAACCTCTGGTATTCGCATTGGTACACCATCGATTACTCGCCGTGGTTTTACGGTTGAAGATACTAAGCAGCTTGCTGGTTGGATTTGTGATGTGCTTGATAACACAGATAAACCTGAAGTTATCGAAGCAACGAAAGCGAAAGTATTAGAAATCTGTAAGCGTTTACCTGTATACGCTTAATGAATACTTGAGCGGCGGTGATTAAATAGTAGTCACCTCGTGCTCAAGCCTAAATTAACGGTACCTTTTTAGGTGCCGTTTTGCTTTTCAGAACAAATAGTCACAATGTGCCGTCTTTTTGTTACGAGATTATAAATAAAACCATGGTTATATTCTCTTTCTAGCGTTGAAATGGGGTACACTGAGTCGACGAAAGTTAGGAGGCGTGATGCATTGTCCTTTTTGTGGTGCCAATGACACCAAAGTAATCGATTCCCGTTTAGTTGCAGATGGTCATCAAGTTCGTCGTCGTCGCCAATGTTTAGCGTGCAATGAACGCTATACAACGTTTGAGACTGCTGAATTGGTGATGCCAAGAGTGATAAAAACCAACGGTAACCGTGATTCATTTAATGAAGATAAACTTCGCGGTGGTATTCAGCGTGCGTTAGAAAAACGTCCGGTGAGCGCAGATGATATAGAGCGTGCTATTAACACGATAAAATCCCGTTTACGCGCAACGGGTGAACGCGAAGTGCCATCAGATATGATTGGTAACTTAGTAATGGAAGCATTAAAAGAGCTGGATAAAGTTGCTTATATCCGCTTCGCTTCTGTTTACCGTAGTTTTGAAGATATTCGTGAATTTGGCGAAGAAATTGCCAAGTTAGAAAAATAAAAGAATAGTATTAGCTTGCTGCTTTCGATAAGAATCAGCGAGCTAGGCTATTACTCTCTAAGCTAAAAGAATGCATTCGATGTTCTCACCTATTGATCACTCCATGATGCTACGTGCCATTGAATTGGCGAAACGTGGTCGCTTCACTACAGCACCTAATCCCAATGTAGGTTGCGTTATTGCTCAAGGCTCTACCATTGTTGGCGAAGGCTTTCATTACCAAGCTGGTCAGCCTCATGCTGAAGTGTTTGCTTTACGTGCTGCTGGCGAGCAAGCGAAAGGCGCCACTGCGTATGTAACGCTTGAACCCTGCTCCCATTTTGGTCGTACCCCACCTTGTGCCCAAGCCTTAATTAATGCCAATGTTTCTCGTGTTGTTTGTGCCATGGTTGACCCCAACCCTAAGGTGGGTGGCCGTGGGATCGAAATGTTGCAAATTGCGGGCATTGAAGTGCAAACGGGTTTATTAGCAGCAGATGCGCAAGCGTTGAACCTCGGTTTTATCAAGCGAATGAAAACCGGGCTACCGTATGTACAGCTAAAATTAGCAGCAAGCCTTGATGGGCGAACAGCCTTAGCGAATGGCGAAAGTAAGTGGATCACCGGCCCAGAAGCTCGTGCTGATGTGCAACGCTTTCGCGCAAGAGCGGGAGCTATTTTATCAACAAGCTCTACCGTTATTGCTGATGATCCATCGTTAAATGTACGCTGGAGTGAATTGGGTGAGCCAGTACATGCTGAATACCCAGAAGCCGCTTTACGCCAACCTACGCGTGTTATTATTGATAGTAAAAATCGTGTTACACCCGATTTTAAACTGTTTAGTCTTGCGGGGAAAACCCTCTTAGCACGTGCTGAAATGGGGCAAGAAACGTGGTCTGATTCTGTCACTCAGGTCCTCATTCCAAAGCAAGATAATTCAGAGCAATTAAATTTAACGTCGCTAATGCTTGAGCTCGCGAAACAGGATATTAACCATATTTGGGTGGAAGCGGGGGCTGAGTTAGCGGGCGGATTGTTAGCGGCAGGGTTAGTTGACGAGCTTATTCTTTATCAAGCTCCTAAACTGATGGGGTGTGATAGCCGTAGCTTAATTAACTTAAAAGGGCTGACATCGATGTCTCAAGTACTTAATCTTGAGATAACAGATGTTCGTATGATTGGTCCTGATTTACGTATTATTGCTCGCGTTTAACGCTTGAGCGAACCAAGGAATTTTAAACATGTTTACTGGCATTATTGAAACTATCGGTACTATTTCTGCATTGACGCCTAAAGGTGCTGATATTTCGGTAACGGTTGATTCAGGTAACCTTGATTTATCCGATGTTAAACTGGGTGACAGTATTGCTACAAATGGGGTTTGTCTAACTGTTGTAGCATTAACTGGTAAAGGCTACGTTGCTGACTTATCGTTAGAGACATTAAAGCGTACTGCTTTTACTGACTATAAATCTGGCCAGAAAGTGAATTTAGAAAAAGCTATGTTACCAACTACCCGTTTTGGTGGTCATATGGTATCTGGTCATGTTGATGAGGTGGGCAAGATCATTGAACGCACTCACACTGGTCGCGCCATTGAATTTTGGGTGAAGGCGCCAGCGCATTTAGCTAAATATATTTCTGAAAAAGGCTCAGTATCGATTGATGGTATCAGCCTTACGGTTAATGCAATTCGTGGTGATGAATTTAAGCTAACGATTGTTCCTCATACTGCCTCAGAAACGACAATGGAATCATTCCAGGTTGGTCGTGTTGTTAACTTAGAAGTTGATGTTATTGCCCGTTATTTAGAACGCTTAATGTTAGGTGATAAAGCCGCTGACAAAAAGTCAGAAGTCACGATGGACTTATTAGCAAGAACTGGGTTTTTAGGATAAAGATTAAAGAAGGGTATTGTTATGGGTTTAAGCACTGCGAAAGAAATTATTGATGATATTCGCCAAGGTAAGATGGTTATCTTGATGGATGATGAAGACCGCGAAAATGAAGGCGATCTCATCATTGCAGCAGAAAAAATCACTCCTGAAGCTGTTAACTTCATGGCAATGTTCGGCCGTGGTTTAATTTGCCTAACGTTAACGCATGCACGTTGTAAGCAACTCAACTTGCCTTTAATGGTACAAGACAATACTGAACAGTTTAGCACTAACTTCACTGTTTCTATTGAAGCGGCTGCTGGCGTTACAACCGGCATCTCTGCCGCAGATCGTGCAACAACAGTACAAGCGGCGGTTGCACCGGACGCCAGCTTTTCTGATATCGTGATGCCAGGACATATCTTCCCATTAATGGCGCAAGAAGGTGGCGTACTTAGCCGTGCTGGTCATACCGAAGCGGGATGTGATATTGCGCGTTTAGCCGGTCTTGAGCCTTCAAGTGTTATTGTGGAAATCCTAAACGAAGATGGCACGATGGCACGTCGTCCTCAGTTAGAAGTGTTTGCTGAAAAGCATGGATTGAAGCTAGGTACGATAGCTGACCTTATCGAATATCGGAATAACAACGAAACCACTATTGAACGAATAGCAGAATGCCGTTTACCAACAGAGTTTGGTGAGTTCGATATGATTACGTACCGTGATACCATCGATAATGAAATTCACTATGCATTGCGTAATGGTGATGTGAAAGAAAATGCAGAAACGTTAGTACGTGTTCATTTGCAAGACACGTTTAAAGATGTTCTACATTCAGGCGCATCGCAATGGACATTGCCAACTGCAATGCAACGCATTGCTTCTGAAGGTGGTGTATTGGTTGTGCTGAGCAAGCAAGAAAACCATGACACGATTATCACGAAAGTAAAAAACCTTGCGGCGAACGATAACGGACAACCGAAAGTGAAATTGAACCCGAAAGATCAATCTCGTCAGGTTGGTGTGGGCTCTCAGATCTTATCGGATTTAGGCGTTTCAAAAATGCGTCTGCTTGCATCAAGTACACAACGTTATCATTCACTTTCAGGTTTTGGCCTAGAAGTTGTAGAATATATTTGTGAATAATTATTGCTTGGTTGGCAAATTGCCAGCCGAGAATATAAATAATATCTATTTTGTCCCAAAGTGCGATAAGCACTTTAGAGGGCTTTAATTTAATCAAACGAATAAACCAGCGGTTGTCCGTAGCGACTTTTATATAAAGTGTGGTAGACTCCCGCGGTTTCTCGTATCGGAAAGACATAGTCACAGGAAGGCCCATGAATGTAATTGAAGGCGCTATCGCGGCACCAAACGCAAAAATTGCTATCGTAATTGCACGTTTCAACAGCTTTATTAATGAAAGCTTACTTGCTGGTGCATTAGATGCGCTTAAACGTCAAGGTCAGGTAAGCGATGACAATATTACAGTTGTTCGTTGCCCTGGCGCTTATGAGTTACCACTTGTTGCTCAGCAGGTTGCTAAGAGCGATCGTTATGACGCTATCGTTGCTTTAGGCTCTGTGATCCGTGGTGGAACACCACACTTTGATTATGTTGCCGGCGAGTGTAATAAAGGTCTGGCGCAAGTCGCACTAGAGTACAATACTCCAGTTGCATTTGGCGTTCTGACTGTAGATTCAATCGAACAAGCCATTGAGCGTGCCGGTACCAAGGCTGGTAATAAAGGGGCAGAGGCTGCACTAAGCGCGCTTGAAATGGTAAATGTACTGTCCCAAATCGAATCCTAATGGGGGTTAATGTGAAACCAGCTGCACGTCGTAATGCTCGTCATTTTGCTATCCAAGCAATTTATTCATGGCAGATCACGAAAGGTAATGTTGCGGAAATCGAGCAACAGTTCCTTTCTGATGACAAATTTGAAGAAGAAGAGCACCAGGCTGATGCACCTAGTCTTGCTGCACCACATACAGATCTGAACTACTTTCATGATCTTTTGAATGGTGTTGTACAGAACCATCAGGAATTGGACAGCAAGATGCGTCCTTACCTTTCTCGTCCACTTCAAGATTTGGACCAGATGGAACTTGCTCTACTTCGCTTAGCGATGTATGAGATGACTAAACGCGATGATGTTCCTTATAAAGTTGTTATCAATGAAGCAATCGAGCTAGCTAAGCTATTCGGTGCTGAAGATAGCCACAAATTTGTGAACGGTGTGCTTGATAAAGCAGCGCCAACACTTCGTAAAAAGTAATCGAAAAAGACGTTTTGAGGCCAGCAATTGCTGGCCTTTTTTCTATCTGATTTTTCTGTTTACTATCATATCCATCAACTAATAATAAAATATTATGGCTAGTAACGAATTTGATCTTATCGCTCGCTATTTTGAGCACCAATCTGTCAATCGTCGTGATGTTGCCCTCGCAATTGGCGATGATTGCGCCTTGCTCTCTGTGCCTACTGGCAGTCATCTCGCTGTCAGCACGGATTCCCTTGTTGCGGGAACCCATTTTCTTGCTGATGCTGATCCTGCACTCATTGCTCATAAAGCCTTAGCGTCGAACCTGAGCGATTTAGCGGCAATGGGGGCAACACCTGCATGGGTATCGTTAGCATTGACCATGCCAGAGCCTAATGAAGCATGGTTAAGCCAATTTTGTGAAGGGTTCTTTGCCTTAGCAGAATATTTTAATGTGCAGCTTATTGGTGGTGATACGACTAAAGGTCCGTTAAGCATTACCCTAACCGTTCACGGTTTTGTTCCGGAAGGGAAGGCACTCACTCGTGCAGGGGCAAATTCTGGTGATTGGATTTATGTAACCGGAAACCTCGGTGATAGTGCGGCAGGGTTAGCGATATTGCTTAATGAAATCACGGTTGAAGATGATGCATTAAGAAATACCCTATTAGAACGGCACTATAAAGCGCATCCTAGAATACTTGCTGGGCAAGCATTGATTGGTATCGCTTCTGCGGCATTAGATATTTCTGATGGGCTTATTTCAGATTTGGGGCATATTCTAAAACGGTCGCAGGTTTCAGCCGTTATTGATGTTGATAAACTCCCTCTTTCTGATGAATTGCTTACGTTCGAGAGTGATAGACAAAAAGCCCAGCAGCTTGCGCTTACCAGTGGTGAGGAATATGAATTATGCTTTACTGTTCCAGAGGAAAATCGAGGAGCCGTCGATACATCTCTAGCACACTCTGGGGTTAAAGTGACTTGTATTGGTCAGTTGCGACTAGGACAAGGTATTCAGTTGACCCAAAACGATAAACTGCTAGATTGGCAGTTGCACGGTTTTGATCATTTCGCGGAGTAAAGTGTGAGTAATCCTAAAGATAGAATAAATTTAAAAAACCCGTGGCACTTTTTAGCCACAGGTTTCGGGAGTGGTTTATCACCGATTATTCCCGGAACAATGGGTACAGTTGCATCTATACCTTTGTATTTATTGATCGTTCAACTTCCCTTTGCTGCATACATTTTAATAACGATTGTTGCTGCGGTGATTGGTATTACTATTTGTCAGAAAACGTCTGATGATATGGGAGTACATGATCACGGTAGTATTGTGTGGGATGAATTTGTTGGTTTCTGGATCACGATGGCCATTGCGCCTGTGGTGAATTGGCAATGGATACTGGCGGGATTTGTGTTGTTCCGATTCTTCGACATGATCAAGCCATGGCCTATCAGTTGGTTAGATAAGCATGTGCATGGTGGTTTTGGCATTATGGTTGACGACATTCTAGCAGGTTTCATGGCGATGATTTGCCTATGGGGTGTCGGTTACTGGTTTGGCTGGTAATCGTTATATTAACTCAGTATTTACTGCTTCAGTTGAATACCATTATTAAACCGCGCATGGCGCGGTTTTTTTATACCTTAAGCTAAATCAATCAACAGGCTATTATTTGTTCGTCTAACCTTTATGTAAACTAAATCACTAACTGTCATGGTGAGATATGGGTTGGTTACACCTTGTTTGGATTGCATTCTTTTTTATTTCTTTTTCGGCGTTAAGCCAAGTATATCCATCAACGGCAACTGGCTGGGTATTACCCGGCGTGTGGGAAGAGCCGTTAGCGACATCAGTGTTTGATTCCGCCAAAGAGGTAAAAGAGTGGGAAGTTCAGCATGCTGATGTGGTTTTTGGCAGTTTAGATGATGTTGCCTTAAACCAGCAAACAATCGCAATGGGCTATATGTATACCCAGAAGTTTGATTGTCGGCCTGAAGAAAAAAACGCATGGTTAAATAAAAAAACGGCAGAACGAGGTATCGACGTTGAAAATGCGTATCTTCATTACTTGGAAGATACCGTCTTATCTGTTCCTTCGGTTGATGGGGGGATGGATTACTTACTAAAAGGGCTGCCCCTTCACTTATTACTCATTCGTGATGGCAATCTTTCTACCGCCCGCCCGCCATTAACCCTTAAGCCTTCAGACGAAATAATATTGGTTTCTTCTTATCCGTTTGATCAGTTTGATGTAGTTGCTGATACTGTTCCGAGCGTTATGAGGAGTGTTGCTGGTGATGATGGCAATATTGCTAAATGGACCTCGTCAGATACTCAGTGGCTAAAGCGGCAAAATACTTGGCAAGGCGAATTTACGTTAGCATCTGCTTGGCTGTCGGCATTCCCTTTTTATCAAGATCGCGAAATGAATACGGGGTTGAAGGTATTAAGTCGCGGCTTGAAAATCTGGGCATTAAAATTAAATTGGCCAGCAGGTACAACGCTGTCTGCATTGAGTGTAAAACCTTGGATTAAGGCTGATAATAACACCTTGTCTTTCCCTGGCTGGGATGATCAAAATGATCGTAATCATGATGGATTTATTAGCAAAATTGAATACAGCACAAGAAGTAACGTAAATGCCAGTGCACGTTTTAAGCATCAAGCGAGATTAATTCCAGCCTCTGGATTGTGGAGAAATAGTTGTTGGTATCGAACCAATTTTAACCGCTCTGAGATAAATGATTTATACGGTGATTGGTATCATTATGATTGGCAACGACAAGGTTTGAGCGGTGCTTATAATGATGATATGGCTAAGTTGCTTGGCGAAAATCAATTTGCGTTAATTACTGGCGGGCAGATTGCAGAGCTTCCTTTTAAGGTTGGTAATGATGAGGCCGCTAAATTTTACGCCGAGCAGATGGCTGACTTTCTTCAAATAGTCAAAATTAAAACCGGCACACGCTGGTTAGCTGCAAATATATCAGAGCTTAACCTTTGGGAGTACACAGCTTGGCCCACCCCGTTACGCGATATAATGGACGTATGGTTACGTGAGCATTATCTTAGTCCTGCAATGGGGTTAGATCGAATGCAACGATCGTGGGATAGCTTTGCATTAGCGAAATTAGGTGATAAAAGCTTAATCATGGCAACAACACGAGGGGGTAGAAGCGAAAACAATCTCACCTCGAGTAATGCGTGGCATAAAGATATCGAGACGGGTTTAGCTCTGTATTACTTTTTTAATTTACCTAAAGTAACGTATTACCATAGCTGGAATCAGACGTTTATTTATGGCAGTAATAATACCCAGTTTGATCATGATAATCGTAGCTCGTCGAATTGGTATCGCCAAGGTATACCGAAAAACTGGGCTTATCAACCGACTAAAATGCTCGATATTTCTATTGGGTACCCCAGTAAAATTCCGAAAGGCTACAAGCCTGTTTACTGGAAAAGTAAGCAAGGTAAAGCAAAAACAACAGAAACAAAGCTTCTAGTTGGACAAGAAAAGGTGAGTTTACATAAAGCGAACTGGTTTTGGTTATATCGCTCTGGCTGGATCAGTGAATTTCCTGATGAAGGGGTAATAGCAAGGCAATACAGCGATGGATTGGTGGTTTATCGAGCAAAAAAAGAACGTAATCAAGCGAGTTATTTTAATTCAAAACCATTACGAGTTTCGTTGCCTGGTGTATATCGACGCGTGAACAGTGACGGTTCGTTGAGTGCCCCCATACATTATATTGAATTAGGTGGCTATGAAGGGGCAGTGCTTAAAAGAGTAAGATAGAGAGGTAAAGTAGGGTGAGAAGAGAAGCTCCTAGTATCTAGATAAAACTAGAAACTAGGAGGAAGGTAAGTAAGTTGAGACTTACCTTTTAGCGATAAAAGCTTAAGTTAAGCAATATAATCACGAATTTGCTTCTCAATACCTGCGGCATCAATTTCTAATGCAGTATGCAGTTCTTGCTGTGTACCTTGCTCAACAAAATGGTCGGGAAGACCGATATTAAGCACGGGCTTTAAGCATTTTGATTTCATCATAAACTCGATAACACCACTACCTGCACCACCGGCAATAGCGTTTTCTTCAACCGTAACCAAGACATCATGGTTGGCAGCTAATTCCAGAATAAGCGCTTCATCGAGTGGTTTTACAAAACGCATATCAGCCACAGTAGCATTTAATTTATCAGCAGCTTCTAGTGCGTATTCCAGCATTGTACCGAAATTCAGAATGGCGATTTTCTCGCCTTGGCGGCGAATAATACCTTTACCAATTTCAAGAGCGGTCATTTCTTTTTGTATCTCAGCACCTAACCCGTTACCGCGAGGGTAACGCACAGCACTTGGGCCTTGATGCTTATGACCCGTGTATAGCATTTGGCGACACTCATTTTCGTCGCTTGGTGCCATAATCACGAGATTAGGGATACAACGCATAAAGCTAAGATCAAAAGCACCTTGATGAGTTTGCCCATCAGCGCCAACTAGGCCACCACGATCAATAGCAAACATCACCGGAAGTTCCATAATGGCAACATCGTGAATTAATTGATCATAGCCACGCTGTAAAAATGTTGAGTAGATAGCAACAACGGGGTTATAGCCACCGATAGCCATACCACTCGCGAGGGTTACAGCGTGTTGCTCAGCAATCGCGACATCGAAATACTGGTTTGGGTATTCTTTCGAAAAGCGTACCATGCCAGAGCCTTCACGCATCGCTGGCGTGATAGCCATTAGTTTTTCATCTTCAGCGGCCATATCACATAGCCAATCGCCAAAAATCTTCGAGAAAGTCGGTTTAGCATTTGCCGCTTTTGGTAACGGATTTTGGCTTAGATCGAATTTAGGTACTGCGTGGTAATTAATTGGATCCGCTTCAGCTGGTGCGTAACCTTTACCTTTTTTCGTCATAATATGAAGGAACTGCGGTCCTTTCAGATTGCGCATATTTTTCAAGGTTTTGACTAATTCAGCAACATCATGGCCATCAACAGGGCCAATATAGTTGAAGCCTAGCTCTTCAAACATGGTGCCAGGAACAACCATGCCTTTGATATGCTCTTCTGCGCGTTTAACCAATTCTTTGATTGGTGGCGCGCCAGCTAATACTTTCTTGCCGCCTTCACGAATCGTGGTGTAAAGGCTGCCAGAGAGTAAGCGAGCTAAGTGATTATTCAGTGCGCCGACATTTTCTGAAATTGACATTTCATTGTCATTTAGAATCACTAACATGTCTGAATGTACATCACCAGCATGGTTCATGGCTTCAAATGCTATGCCTGCGGTAATCGCCCCATCACCAATTACGCTAACAACTTTACGGCCTAAGCCTTCTTTATTTGCGGCAATAGCCATTCCAAGACCAGCACTGATCGAGGTTGAAGAGTGACCGACAGATAATACGTCGTACTCACTCTCACCACGCCAAGGAAATGGGTGGATACCGTCTTTTTGGCGGATCGTTGACATCTGGTCACGACGACCAGTTAGAATTTTATGTGGGTAAGCTTGATGACCGACATCCCAGATCAAATGATCAAAAGGCGTGTTATACACATGATGTAGGGCAACAGTCAGTTCTACAGCACCAAGGCCTGAGGCAAAATGCCCGCTTGACTGGCTGACTGAGTTAAGCAAGTAGGTACGTAGTTCATCACATACCTCCGGTAAACTTTCAACCGGCAGTAAGCGTAATTCATCTGGCGTATTGGCTAAAGCAAGATGAGGGTATTTTGATATATCCAGAGTCATAACATTTCGGCGCTTTTACTGATTTTAGTTATTGCGTTCGATAATGTATCGGGCAAAAACTTCTAATTGGGTTGTATTGTAGGGTATTGCATCCAATGCTTGTAGCGCTTCTTGATAAAGTTGTTGTGTTTTTTGTTGTGCACCTTCCAATCCTAATAAGGCTGGGTAGGTACTTTTATCAAGCGCGAGATCTGAACCTTGTGGTTTCCCCAGTGTTTCAGTATCACTTGTGACATCAAGAATATCGTCTTGAACTTGGAATGCGAGACCAATCGCGTCGGCGAATTGGTTTAGCTGTGGCAATACCGCTACGCCTTTTTGACCTGCAGCGAGAGCACCTAAACGTACAGCACATCGGATAAGAGCTCCCGTTTTGTGCTTATGAATAGCTTCAAGCTTTTGTAAATCTACACGTTTACCTTCTGCTTCTAAATCAAGTGCTTGACCTACACACATTCCGGCAGCGCCAGAGGCTTGAGCAAGCTCTTTGATCATCGCAATACGTTGAGTATTACCGTCATCACTTAATTGACCATCTGCTAGAATTTCAAAAGCTAGTGTTTGCAGTGCATCTCCAGCAAGAATAGCCAAAGCTTCATCAAATGCAATATGACATGTTGGGTGACCACGACGTAGCTCATCGTCATCCATAGCAGGCAGATCATCATGAATTAATGAATAAGCATGAATACATTCTACCGCTGCAGCAGGAGTATCAAGATCGGCACATTCAGCCCCTAGCATTTGACCCGTAATATAGGTTAAAAACGGACGCGCGCGTTTGCCGCCGAGTAATGTGCCATATTTCATGGTTTTTACTAATGCTTGATCGGCAAAAGGCTGCGCTTCAAGCCATTGAGCTAAATGTTGGTTACTACGATCCTGATAATGTTTCAGTGACTGTGATAAAGTTAAATTGTTATTCATTGTTCTCATTAAATTCAGTCAGTGGTGCTTCATCATCAGCTTGAAGTAATATTTCTACACGCTGCTCTGCTTGCGTAAGTTTTTTCTGACTAGTGCGAGCAAGCATAATGCCGCGTTCAAATTTCTTTAATGCATCTTCGAGTGCAATATCACCAGACTCTAACTCGTTTACAATGGAATCGAGTTCATCTAATGCAGCTTCAAATGCCATATTTTCTGGTTTTTTAGCGGCCATAAATCATTCACTATTTTCTAAGTGTTGGAAAAGTAACGCAGAGAGTAATCTGGGTCAAATTATGTCACATGATTTTGTGTTTGAGGCAGTAATTTTTGTCTTTTGAACGAAGAAAGCTAAATGAAAAACGAAAGGTGCCGATATAGGTACACTTCTGTAGAATACCGCTGTTGATTTAATAATAAATACGATGCGTCACAAAAAGGGGAGCTTTTCGTGGATTTGGCAACGCTTATAGGCCTAGTAGGTTCATTCGCATTTGTAGCAATGGCAATGTTACTAGGTGGCAGTTTAGGGATGTTTTTTGATGTTCCCTCGGTACTGATTGTACTGGGAGGAACCACATTTGTTGTGTTGATTAAATACAGCATTAGTCAGTTTTTCGGTGCGGCTAAAATTGCAGTGAAAGCATTCATGTTCAAGACGGACAATCCAGAAGACTTAATCGCTAAAATTGTTGAAATGGCTGATGCCGCGCGAAAAGGGGGATTTTTAGCGTTAGAAGAAATGGAAGTTGATAACACTTTCTTACGTAAAGGTATCGATTTGCTTGTTGATGGCCATGATGCTGATGTTGTTCGTGCGACGTTACAAAAAGATATCGGCTTAACCAATGAGCGACATGAAAAAGGGGTCGGTATATTTAGCTCGTTTGGTGATGTAGCACCTGCAATGGGCATGATTGGTACGCTAATCGGTTTAGTCGCGATGTTGTCCAATATGGATGATCCGAAATCAATTGGCCCTGCCATGGCTGTGGCTTTGTTAACCACCTTGTATGGTTCTATTGTCGCGAACATGGTGGCAATACCGATTGCCGATAAATTGTCATTACGTAAGAACGAAGAGAAATTGAATCGTCGATTAATTCTTGATGGCGTTCTTGCTATTCAAGATGGTCAGAATCCGCGAGTGATCGATGGGTACTTGAAAAATTACCTTAATGAGAAAAAACGTGGCGTAGACGTAGATGGTTAGAGGTCACAATGGAAGAAGATGATTGCAAGTGCCCCCCCGGCGCGCCGTTATGGATGGCGACCTTTGCGGATCTAGCGACCTTGTTAATGTGTTTTTTTGTACTCTTGTTGTCATTCTCAGAGATGGATGTACTGAAATTTAAACAGATTGCAGGTTCGATGAAATTCGCTTTTGGTGTTCAAAATATGCTGGAAGTGAAAGATATTCCTAAAGGCACCAGTGTTATCGCGCAAGAATTTCGCCCTGGGCGACCTGAGCCAACACCGATTGAAGTTATCATGCAACAAACCATTGATATGACTCAGCGTACTCTTGATTTCCATGATGGTGAATCAGAGCGTGCCGGAGGCACCAAGCGTGATGCGGGTAAGTTAACTGGTGGGAAATCGGCTGATGTGGCAACTCAAATGAATCAAAATAATCAATCTGAGATGTCTGAGTCGCAAGAGCAGTTATTGGAAGTCATGCAAAAAGCGCTTGTTCGTGAAATTCAAGATGGTGCGATTGAAGTTGAAAATTTCGGTCAACAAGTCGTTATTCGAATCAAAGAAAAAGGGGCGTTTCCGGCTGGATCTGCTTTTTTACAGCCTAAATTTCGGCCCTTAGTGCGACAGATTGCTGACTTAGTGAAAGATGTTCCCGGCATTATTAGAATTTCAGGTCATACTGATAATCAGAAGTTAGATTCTGAACTATACCGTTCAAATTGGGATTTATCTGCGCAGCGAGCAGTCTCTGTTGCTCAGGAAATGGAGCAAGTTAAAGGGTTTGATCACAAGCGATTACGGGTGGTTGGATTAGCTGATACTGCGCCATTAAATAGCAATAAAACGGCGGAAGAACGGAAAGTAAATCGTCGAGTTGAGATTTCGATCATGCAGGGTAAGCCGCATTACTCTGATGAAGTGACGAGTTCAGACATACAGAAAAGCGCTGAATAGCTATTATTAGTATCAAGGTGCGGTGTTTTAGAGCAGCTATCTTTTTGTAACTGTTTGAGCTTGAAAGGTGACGTCTGCTCTATTTGGCAGCTATGGTTATAAGGTTTCAATAACAGCAAGGTTTCAGCAACTGCTTGCTTGCTGTATAATCCGCGCCGTTGATTCCGTTCGGTATTAATTTGGCCCAGTGTAGCGAAGCATGTTATGAAATTTATCGTTAAGCCCCATCCAGAGATCTTTTGTAAAAGCGACTCTGTTCGTAAACGTTTTATAAAGATTCTTGATAGCAACATTCGCATTATGGTTAAGCGTGTGTCTGAATCTGTTGCGGTATATAACCGTCGTTATCATATTGAAGTTACAGCAAACGATGACAGTGATCGCGAACAAATACTGGCGATTTTGATGCAGACTCCAGGTATTCATCATACGTTGGAAGTGAAGCAGACTGAATTTAAAGATTTGCACGATATTTTCGAGCAAACGCTTGAACTTGTTGGCGAACAACTAGAAGGTAAAACATTCTGTGTACGCGCTAAGCGCCGTGGACAGCATGATTTTACGTCGATTGAACTGGAACGTTACGTTGGTGGCGGTCTAAACCAAGCGGTTGAATCGGCAAGTGTCAAATTAAAGAACCCAGATATAACAGTACGCGTTGAAGTTGATTACGATCACCTGCACCAAGTATTACACCGTCATAAAGGCTTAGGTGGTTTCCCTCTTGGTACGCAAGAAGACGTATTAAGCCTAATTTCAGGTGGTTTTGATTCTGGTGTTTCAAGCTACTTACACATTAAGCGTGGCAGTAAAGTTCATTACTGTTTCTTTAATTTAGGTGGTCCTGCCCATGAGATTGGTGTGAAGCAAGTTTCTCACTTCTTATGGAAAAAGTACGGCTCATCAGCAAAAGTTAAATTTATCTCGATTGATTTCGAACCTGTTGTTGCTGAAATCCTTGAGAAAGTGGACAACGGCCAAATGGGTGTTGTTCTAAAACGTATGTTTATGCGAGCTGCTGGTCAGGTTGCAGAGCGTTTTGGTATTCAAGCGCTTGTTACGGGTGAAGCGTTAGGTCAGGTGTCGAGCCAAACTCTAACGAATCTACGTATGATTGATAATGTGACGGACAGTTTGATCCTTCGTCCACTTATCAATTGGGATAAAGAAGATATTATTGATATCGCGCGTAATATTGGCACAGAAGAATTCGCAAAAACAATGCCTGAATTCTGTGGTGTTATCTCGAAAAATCCAACGATTAAAGCAGTCAAAGCCAAGCTTGAAAAAGAAGAAGCTAACTTTGATTTTGCTATCCTTGATCGTGTGGTTGAAGAGGCGCGCGTGATGGATATTCGTGATATCGAAAAACAAAGCCAAGAACAAGCACCAGAGATAGAGCTTGTTGATCAAATTGGTGATGGTGCAATTGTTCTGGATATTCGTAGTCCAGATGAAGAGGACGAGAGCCCGCTTGTTATTGATGGCGTGGAAGTAAAACACCTTCCATTCTATAAATTAGCGACTCAGTTTGGCGATCTAGATCAAGACAAAGAGTACTTGTTGTATTGTGATCGTGGTGTAATGAGCCGCTTACAAGCACTATATTTGACCGAAAATGGTTACGGTAACATCAAAGTTTACCGCCCATAGTTGAAAACATCATCAAAATAAAAAAGCGAGAACCTTAGTTCTCGCTTTTTTATACCCTTGGTAAAACATCGTAATGCATATTTGGCCATACAACCATCGGACCCGCGACTTCTGCTGCTTTTTCTTTACCCGCTAAACGAACAATAATTTCTAACGCAAATTCTTGTGAAGTGCCAGGCCCTTGGCTGGTTAGCAAATTGCTATTTACATCGTAAACAACACGTTTAGCACGACGACGCACTTCGGGAATATAGTCTTGGAAGGCTGGGTGTGCTGTCATTATTGCCGTCGGAAACATGTTGTGATGCTCAAGAACAAGGGCTGGAGCTGCACAGATAGCCGCAATCAGCTTGCCGTCGTATTTATGTTGCTCTACAAACTCAACAAGTAACGGGCTGTCACGGAAGCATTCAGCGCCACCTACACCTCCAGGTAACACCACACAATCAAATTGTTCATCAGCAACCGCCACTAATGCCACATCGGCAACTAATTTAATGCCACGAGAGCCAGCAACGATTAATGCACCGTCTGAGGCAACACTGGCTGTTGTTACATCAAACCCTGCGCGCAAAAGAATATCAATCGTATTGATCGCTTCCATCTCTTCAGTGCCGGGGGCGATACAAACAGCAACAGTCATTGTGCGGTTGTGATCATCATTTGTCATCGTGGTTTTGCTCCAATAATTTAACGTCTTGCCATAGCTGGGTATTCATTGGTACAGCAATGCCGTGTACCTTTGCCCGTGCAATGAGATAACCCGTAATATAATCGATTTCAGTCTTTCTTTGCTGGAAAATATCTTGATACATGGATGAATAGTTAGCCGCAGTCGCCTTGATAACGGTATCGGCTGTTTGCCTTAACTTTTCTGCAGTTATATCGTGGCCTTCTGCCTGCATGACCGCTGCGACTTCATGGCAAATTTGCGTGAGAACGGCATGAAATTTAGAGTTTGCTAATTCACCATTTTGACATCGATGAATTGCGGTTAGTGGATTAATCGCACAGTTAATGGCTAACTTTTGCCACAACGGTTCATTAATATCATGATGCCAATAACAAGGTGCTAAAGCTTGATCAAAGAGATCCGCAAGGCTAGAAAATCCCTGAGCTGATTGGTTGAAAGCGCCGAGCCATGTTGGCCCTAATCCAGTATGGTTTATGTGTTCTGTGTTGGGTTTGAAAGCCGCTTGAGACGTGGTGGCGTAAAGAATAGGGTGATCAACGAGTCGCGTTTTAACGTGCTGCTGTGTTCCCATTCCATTATGCATAATTATGATGGGTGTGTGTGGTGCAATATGAACAAAGATGTCGTTTAAGGCTTGCTCAACTTGGAATGCTTTCACCGTCACAATGATAAGCTCGCTCTTGGCAATGCTTTGTATATTATTACTCGTAAAATCAAAGTGTTCTGGTGATAATGGCGTTTTAATATGATTTTTTTTATGAGTGCCATCTTCTGCTTGGATACTATCTTTTGTTTGAATACAGGCATTCAATACGATAGGGAATGATGGTTTGTTTGTTCTTGTCCAAAAGTGAATGTGATGACCTTGCTTCGCTAAGCGGCAAGCCCATAAACATCCGATGGCACCAGCGCCTAAAATCGTTATCTGCACGGCATTATTCCAAATTTATCTATTACTAAGATCATATCATGAGCTGGAATTATAACGGTATGGCTTGATGGTTTTTCTTTTTAAAGGGCTTTCGTCTTACGTTTTTAAGATACATAGGTTCTTAATGAAAATTATCATGAAGAACCTATGTAAAAAGAGCAGAAAAAGAGCGGTTAGAAAGAGGGATAACTTAGAATTTATAGGTAGCTGCAACGTAGTGGCTTATGCCTGTTGATTCGAATGCATTTGTATCTTCAATTAAGTACACATCATTATATAGCTTGAAGCCATAGCCGACTGAATAGCGGTCAGAATGCCAATAAAAGCCATTAAACATCACACCACCGTGGCTGGCTTGCGAATTACCTTGGAAGCTACTTCCTGCACCAAATTGATAATCAATATACCCTTGATAAGCGACAAAACTACCATTATCCAAGGTATAAAATGGTTTAAACCAATTGGTGGATATTTGGTAGCCATTCCAGTCTTTGGCGGTAATATTATAATGCCCGTAGAAATTAAGCCCAACCTTGCCAAACCATGGCACATTGATATCGGAACCAATCCCCCAGAAGGAATTATTGGGTTCAAAATCAGCTTCTGTTCCGCCTCCCCAATTAAATAATGTCGCAAAGTAGAGCTCTTGTACGGAGCCAAAGGAAAGATCTTTTCCGGTAACGGCATCGAGTGATACTCGTGGGGCAAATTTCATGAACATTTTAGGTTTGCCATCTTTATCACTGGCACTGCTTTCTGTTAAATCAAAAATATCAATATAGCCATATAAATCAAAGATCCCAGAACGCCCGCCAAACTCCATTTCTAAGTAATCATGCCCAGAATGCGCATCGGGAGAACGAGGTAGTTCTTCATAGGCATACATAAGGTTGAATTGAAGCCATTTATAGTCATTTTTGTGAATATCGTCGGAATAGTCGACGGCGAAAACAGTACTAGATAACGCTAAAGCTGAGCCAATACTGAGTGTAGAGAGTATTTTTTTCATGGAGAGATCTCGCTTTTATGCCGTTGCTGCTTCATTGTTTGGCATTGTTCATATTGTATTTGTCATTGAACATAGCCTTAAAGTAATGCTTTGTTCTTTGCGGTCAAAAAACGAACAATGCATCTAAAACAAGGTTAGCGTAGATTCTCAGTTTTGTGTGAGGGTCTTAAAATTAAGCAAGTAAAGTGTTGCGCAGATGGCATGAAGATATAGGAAGGTGCTGAAAAAGCACTGAAAAGAGGGGGCGTATTAAAAACAATAAGTGTCTTATTTTTGCGAAGTGTAGAGCTAAATTGACGCTATCTTCACTTAAAGGCACTAAAAAAGGCGCCAATAGGCGCCTTTTATGTTCAACAAGAAGGGGGGACTTCTTAGAACTTATATGTCACGTCAAAGTAGTGAGCAATGCCAGTCGTTTTACCTGCAACGCCACCATCTTTAAGAGCGTAAACATCGTTGTATGCTTTCAGGCCGTAACCAACAGCAAACTGATCTGAGTGCCAGTAAAGACCGTTGAACATTGCGCCGCCGCTTGAGCTGTGTAGTTGACCAACTCCTGGGACAGAGTCTTTTTCTACACCAAATTGGTAATCAATGTAACCTTGGTAAGATAGGAAAGAACCGTTGTCGAAGAAATGGAATGGTTTGAACCAGTTAGTCGAGATCTGGTAACCGTTCCAATCTTTATTTTTCATTTCATATAATGCGTAAGCATTAAGACCAACTTTACCAAACCAAGGTACCATAACATCGGAACCTAGACCTACAAAGTAGTTGTTAACATCATCGTCTGCGCCACCGCTCCAGTTGAAAAGAGTTGCTACATAAAGCTCTTGAACAGGACCGAAAGACAAATCTTTACCTGTTAGTCCATCAAGAGACATACGTGGTGCAAACTTCATGAACATTTTAGGTTTACCACTTTTATCACTAGAACTGCTTTCGGTTAAGTTGAAAACATCAACGTAACCGTACAGATCGAAGATGCCTGAGCGGCCGCCAAATTCCATTTCAAGGTAATCGTGGTCAGATTCACCTGGAAGTTCGTTAACCGTGTACATTAGATTGAATTGCATCCAGTTGTAATCATTTTTGTGGATGTCATCAGAATAGTCAGCTGCACTTACTACTGCTGGTAGTGCTGTTGCTGCTAATACGCTCAGTGCTACTAGTGATTTACGCATGATCAGATACTCGCTAATTGTGTCGATATGATCGGACTTATATGGGCTGTCCGTATTTATGGCGGTGATTCTATTGTTTTATGTCACCTTTGGGAATGTAACGATTGCGCAAACCTTTGCTAAGTGTGATCTTGATCGGCTGTAATCGATTTCAAAGAGAAGGTTTTAGTGATCTTTATGTTTTTTTTTTGACATTTAATTGAACTTTTTCAGAGATCGGTGAAATTGGTATAATTTTAAGGTAAGTAGACTGGGGATTTAGAAGGGAAATAGGGTTATAAAAAAAAGAGAGATATTCTGCGTCAACAGAATACCTCTTTGAATCTCATTTTTATGTAAAATTTTGGCTTTGTTTTACGCTACGAAGTAAGACTGGAACTGACTTCATCATGCTTTTTGGCTTTTGTTGCCACTAAATAAATTAACAGTAAAACTGGTAAGCCGATCAGGGCGGTCGTAAAGAAGAAAGTGTTATAACCAAAGTTATCGACATACATGCCTGAAAACCCAGCAATGAACTTCGGGAATAACAACATTATTGAGCTAAATAGTGCATATTGTGTCGCTGAAAATGCGACATTGGTTAAGCTGGATAGATAAGTAATGAAAGCTGCGGTGGCAATACCGGCACTTAAGTTATCGGCAGAGATGACAATAGCAAGCATGGGAATACTATTACCAATAAAGGTAAAGAGCATAAACAGTAAATTCGTGCAGGCAGATAAAAAAGCCCCCAGTGCCAATATACGCATGGTACCGAACTTACTGATCAAAATTCCTCCCAGCCCAGCACCCACGAGTGTCATGATCACACCATAGATTTTGGTAACAGACGCCACTTGGGTTTTAGTGAATCCCATATCGACATAGAAGGCATTGGCCATTACCCCCATAACAACATCGGAGATTCGATAACAACCAATCAAAGCTAAGATGAGTAAAGCATGACGCCCGTATCGATCGAAAAAATCTTTGAAGGGCATAACAGCAGCAGTGTAGAACCATGCGGCTATTCTGGCTTTTTTCGGTGTCATACCATCACTGACTAATTGTTGGCGATATTCTCGTTCAGAATTTTCAATGTCAGCGCTATCAATACTGGGTTCGTTAATACACAGAGCCGTAATAATACCGACCAACATAAAACCAGCCATGATGAAGTAAGCGTATTTCCAACCTGTTACATCATATTCTGTATCTGAACCAAACCATGCTGCAAATGCTAAGGCGCCAGCCCCAGCCATGATCATTGCAAGGCGATAACCTGTCATATAAGCAGCGGCTAGTGCGGCTTGAAGGCGTTCTGTTGCGAGTTCAATGCGGTAGGCATCAATGACGATATCTTGTGATGCAGAGGCAAATGCGACAATAACAGCAAAAATGGCGAGCTGAACCAGATCGACTTGAGGGTTGCTGAGTGCCATGCCGCATAATGAAAGCACAATCATTAATTGTGAAAACAACATCCAGCCGCGTCGTCGACCAAATAGGTGGGAAAAGATAGGAATAGGGAAGCGGTCGATTAATGGTGACCATATCCATTTAAAGCCGTAAGCGAGTGCTACCCAACTAAAGAAGCCAATATCAGTTCGGCTGACTTCAGCTTCACGAAGCCAAAACGACAGGGTACCAAATACAAGTAATATCGGCAGTCCAGAAGAAAAGCCTAGCGCTAGCATGATGAGTACTTTCTTCTCTAGGTATACTCGCCAACCCTGATTGTTATTATCTTCTTCTACCGCTTGTTCCATGAATACCTCTAGCCCTTGATAGCGTCGCCGCTGTATCTATCAATTATAAAGGTAAGCTACTGTGAACTTCTGTAAAAATACAGTCAAAAATACAGTTTATTATTAACTAGTTGTCATTTTAACTAATAGTAAGCGATATATTGCTTTATTTAGGCGGTAGAGGGTGACCTTCTAAGGTCTGATCCCTTGCATTTTTATAGGCATTGAACCGACACCAAGTAAGAATTGAGCGCAACCAGACACTTTAAATTGAATAAAGCTATTACCCAGTAGTTGGTGTTCTTCTAAGGATTCCAATAGGTGTAAAAGGTGCCAATAAGTAGATTCATATCCATTTTCGGGCGTACCGGAAGAAACTGATAATTTCCACCACTCATGAAGGTGTTCAGTACAGGTTGTTTTTAGCGAAGTGTAAGTTACATCACCATTCATCGTGCCAAGTGCACTTACTGCAAGTGCGGGAGCATAATCGGCAATGTGCTTGTCAATGATTTCAGACGAAATATCTGGCTTTGATGATACAAGAGTTAGCATAGCAGTCACCTGAACGTTAGATAACGATCAGGTGACGTTATCTAATCTATTTAATAATTTTAATAGCCTTAATAACTATAGGTTGCTGAGGAACATCTTTCATACCTAAAGACCCAATAGTTGTGGTGGGTATATCAGTCATTTTTTCAATAGTTGAGAAGCCCTTCACAACTTCACCAAATACGGCATAACCAGCACGACCACCTTGAGGGTTCAAAAAACTATTATTTTGGTAATTGATGTAAAACTGACGAGTTGCTGAGTCAGGGTTTTGTGTACGTGCCATCGCAACTGTTGCTCGATTATTCTCTAAGCCATTTGTTGATTCATTTTTGATTGGCGCATAGCTATCACGGCGTTTCATTTCCTGATCAAAGCCACCACCTTGCGCCATGAAACCAGGAATCACTCGGTGAAAAATCGTGTCTACATAGCTGCCATCTTCAACATAGCGTAGAAAGTTTTCGCTTGAAATTGGTGCTTTTTCTTCATTCAGTTGAATGGTGAACTCACCAAGGTTGGTTGTGACTAATACTTGAGTCGCAGCTGTTACAGGCAAGGCCAGCAATAGACAAAAAGCGAGAAGGTAACGGTGCATTATAAGTTCTCCTGAAGGTATTTGTTCAATTCAGCATCAGAATAAATATCTTTCAATACTGCGGTCATCAGGTTATTCATGCTTAATTCCATATCTTCTACGGATGCGCTCATTGCACCAGTACGTTCAGACTTGCCTGAATAGCGTTTAACAAATTTGCCTTTATTAGTTTCAACAACCAATTGTAGCTGTATTTTACTACTCAAGTCGTGACTCATGATGCTGTGTTTAACGTTAACCATGGCTTCTAAGATATCAAGACGCATTGTGTCTTGTGCATCTTCTGTTAGCTTATAACCTTGGGATTGGAGTTGGCGCGAAAGGGCATTTTCCAAGGTAATTCGTAGATTTTGTGTTGTGTGTAACGGCTGTACATTTTGACGTCCGCTATCAACGACTGCAATAAATTGTGCGGTACGTAAGTCACGGCTTTCTAAGTCGAGTGCCAGTCCATTAGCGGTAGGCTGGGTCGCAATTACAGGTGTTGGCGCAAGGGTTAATTGTGGTTCTGATGGTGCAGAGCAAGCTGTTAACGCAAAGACAGACGCTGCTAAAAAAAACTTTTTCATTTTTCTTTTTATCCTTAACTGAAATATAACCAGCCATGTTAGATACAGACTAACGTGGCTCATCATAGAAAAAAGCTGAACTCAACTATTTTACAGATTGATAGACAATGAATTTGTCATTCTGTGCAATGATTTCGACATTACCAAATAGACGTTTAAGTTTGTCATCGTATCCTAACTGGCGATTACCAATGACGATTAACTCCCCCTTTGGTCTTAAAACTTGCTTTGCATCACAGAACATTTGCCAAGCAATATGATCAGTAATGGTTGTTTGCTGGTGGAACGGTGGATTACATAAAACGAGATCAGCACTGCTATGTTCAATGTCAGCGAGGCAATCGGTAACAATAGCGGTGAGCTGCTCGGGTGCTTCTAGGTTCTGTTTCGCATTTTCTGTGCAAGATGCGGCAGCCATGAAACTTTCATCGACACAGGTGATTTTTGCCTGTGGATTACGTCTTGCAGCTTTAATACCGATTACACCATTACCACAGCCTAAGTCGATAATGTCTTTATATTTATGATCTTGTGGAATATGGTTCAGTAATAAACGCGCACCAATATCTAGGCTTTCACCTGAGAAGACATTGGCATGGTTACTTAATCTGATGTCATGCTCTGGCACATCCCATGTTTTAGGTTCAGGCATGGGTTTTGCGAGTGCAGCACTAGGTTTAATAAAGACTAAACGGGCTTTTTTCACGGCTAAAGATGTTTTGGTTTCGCCTAGATATTTCTCACAAAGCTTCAATGTTGAGGTGTGAATTTCTTTTACTTTTGCCGCGCCAATAACCATGCAATCTTCTGGTAAAAGATGACATAGTTGTTGTAATTGCCAAGTCAGTAAGCGGTTATTCTTAGGCAGCTTTATTAATACTAATTGTGGGTTTTTAGGCAATTCAGCCAAGCAATCAATAATATTAACATTGGGCAGTTGGTTAGCTGTTAGGTTCGCTATACAGCCTTGTTTTGCCACAAAAGAATCAGTAACGGTTGTAACATTGGCTCGTTCAGCAAACCAGCAGCTTAAAGCGCCAAAACTGTCATTCAGAATTAAAATTGGGCGCTGTGGATCGAGCTCCATGTCATGAGTATGATTAATTAAATACTCATCTGCAGCATCCCATGCTTGCAGAGTTTCAATTTTGCGTATCGGAAAACGGTTAAGTTTTAACGTACGATCATGCAGAGTCAGTGCAGGTTTCATTACAGATAACTTTCAGGTATGTTTGAAATTAGTTATCTATTTTCGCAGAACCACTGTGTACTGCAATCCTATTATCGAATTTAACTGCTTTTTTATCTGTTGTTTTTTGAATATGCAATGATTTAAAGAGCCAAATAAAGCAGTTGATTTACGAATATAAACACCCGTGAGTAAGAGTTATGATTCAGGAACGCATTCAAGAAAAGTTACAAAAAGCACTTTCACCTGCTCATTTAGAAGTGATAAATGAAAGTTACATGCACAACGTACCTGAAGGCTCTGAAAGCCACTTTAAAGTGATAGTGGTGAGTGAGCAATTTGAAGGAACACGTTTAATTGGCCGCCATCGCGCGGTGAATTCAGCCCTCGCGCATGAGTTAGCTAATGACATACATGCCTTAGCTATTCATACGTATACGCTTAGTGAATGGCAAGAGTTATCAAATGGTGCGCCGTTATCACCGTCATGCCAAGGTGGTTCTAAATAATCGAAACACGAACAAATACCTCTTTAGGGTAGTAGATCGTGACTGTTACGATTTATTCAATATAAAAACCGCATTTGTTGCGGTTTTTTTCGTTTAAAAATTTGAATTGAAAAGCAACATTAGAAGCCTGATTGGCGTATTATTGAATGGCATTCCCAAGGATAGGGAAATAAGTAGAGTCTAAATTTCTGGCTATACTTGTGAAGAGTTTGGCACTGATAAACGTTGATACTAATAAATATAGTCTGCAGCGTGCCAAGCGAAAGGAGTAATAGATGATGCTACGTAGTGTTAAAGCGATTGTAGCACTTATAGCATCGATGCTTATTAGTGCTTGTGATAGTAATGATTCGACAAGTAATGTTGAAGATATTAGTACTGTTGAATGGACGTTAGTGACGTCTTGGCCTAAAGGTTTTCCTGGGTTGGGAGAGGCTCCAGAGCATTTTGCCGAAAAGGTAAATATACTCAGCCGAGGTCGTTTACAAATAAAAGTGTATGGCGCGGGGGAATTAGTACCCAGTTTTGATGTCTTTAATGCTGTCTCTAAAGGTACAGCACAAATGGGGCACTCTGCGGCTTATTATTGGCAAAAAAAGATTCCAGCGTCGCCTTTTTTCGCCTCTATTCCTTTTGGAATGACAGCACAAGAAATGAATGCTTGGCTTCACTACGGTGGTGGCCTTGAATTATGGCAGGAACTCTATGCACCTTTTGGTGTTGTTCCATTAGCTGGTGGAAATACTGGGGCGCAAATGGGGGGATGGTTTAATAAAAAAATCACCACTATCGATGATCTTTATGGATTGAAAATGCGTTTACCAGGCTTCGGTGCAGATGTACTTAAACGTGCCGGAGGGATTCCTGTTAGTTTACCTGGCGGTGAATTGTTTACGGCGTTAGAGACGGGGGCGATCGATGCGACAGAATGGGTTGGTCCTTATAATGATTTAGCCTTTGGTTTACATAACGCCGCCAAGTACTACTATTACCCAGGGTGGCATGAGCCAGGAACGAATCTGGAGTTCCTGATTAACAAAGATGCTTTGCAAGCATTGCCTGTTGACTTAAGAGAAGTCATTAAGGTTGCTGCACGTGCCGTTAGCCAAGATATGCTGGATGAATACACATTCAAAAATGTTCAGGCATTGGATATTTTACTCAATGAACATGATGTGCCGTTGAAAGTGTTTCCCGACGACGTTTTGCTTCGGCTTAAGCAACTGACTAACGAATTATTAGTAGAAAAAAGTGACTCAGACCCAACATTAAAGAAAGTGTATGATTCTTATTACCGCTTTCTTATTGATGTTCGGCAATATGGGCGTTTTACAGAGAATGCAGATGTAAATATCGATTAACATCGAGAACTGTTTTTTTAACAATGGAAATGGGGCTTTGTTGCCCTATTATTATGACTGTTTTTAGTGTGTAAGCGCTCTGTTAATTTAATTATGTAAGTGGGTGTATTTTGTTGAATCGAGATATTTCCACATTTGTGCGTTGAGTCAAACTTATCACTCAAAAAAGGTACTCTCTTTGGGTTGTTAATTGATTTTCGGACCTATTAACGCGGTTTGCCGTGGCAAAATCTAGTGAATTAGTGCTAGAATCGCGGGCTTGAAAACGACTTGGCATCAAATGATGTGCCAAGTTGGTTAATAGGATGTTGCGATGCTGGTTACAAAAAGAGCCCGTGTCAGACAAAGGAAAGTCGTGTCTTAACTGCGCAATATAAAATTCTTTTTCCCGTTAATGTAGTGCAAGTGCGTATGATTACAATAAAAAAAGGGTTAGATATCCCAATCTCAGGGACTCCTACCCAGGCGATAAATGATGGTAATACCATCACAAGAGTTGCCTTACTTGGCGAAGAATATGTTGGTATGCGTCCTACAATGCATACTCGCGTAGGGGATGTAGTGAAAAAAGGTCAGGTTCTTTTTGAAGATAAAAAGAACCCTGGCGTTAAATTCACTGCTCCAGCTAGTGGTAAGGTTGCAGAAATTAATCGTGGCGCTAAGCGTGTTCTACAATCAGTTGTGATTGATGTAGAAGGCAACGAGCAAGTCACATTTAACAGCTATAAGGCTGATCAATTAGCCCAACTAGATCGCGCTGCGATTGTTGAGCAATTGGTTGAGTCTGGTATGTGGACTGCGCTTCGTACGCGTCCGTTCAGCAAAGTTGCTGCAATCGATTCTGAAACAAAGGCTATCTTTGTGACAGCGGTTGATACTAACCCGCTAGCTGCCAACCCTGAAGCTATTATCAATGAGCAAACAGATGCTTTTGTTGCTGGTTTAACGCTATTGTCGCGTTTAACAAGCGATAAAGTACATGTTTGTAAATCAGGTGCTAGCCTTCCTCGATGTTCTGAAGCGAATGTTGAAGAGCATGTGTTCAACGGTCCACACCCTTCTGGTCTTGTTGGTACACACATTCATATGCTATTTGGCGCTGATGCTGCAAATGTAGCATGGCACATCAACTACCAAGACGTGATTGCGTTCGGCCAGCTTTTCCTAACGGGTGAGCTTTATACTGATCGTGTTATTGCATTGGCTGGTCCTGTTGTGAATAAGCCGCGTTTGGTTCGTACTCAGATTGGTGCTTCTATTGAGCAGCTAACTGATTCAGAGCTAATGCCTGGTCAAATTCGTGTGATTTCAGGTTCTGTATTAAATGGTACTCCTGCGACAGGTCCTTATGGATACCTTGGTCGTTACCATTTACAGGTATCTGCGCTTCGTGAAGGCTATGAAAAAGAATTCTTAGGCTGGATTGTTCCAGGTAAAAACAAGTTTTCTGTTACACGTTCTTTCCTAAGCCAATTCTTCCCAGGTCAGTTGTTTAATATGACAACGTCGACCAATGGTAGTGATCGCGCCATGGTGCCAATTGGCAACTATGAAAAAGTCATGCCTCTGGATGTTGAACCAACACTACTTCTTCGTGATTTGTGTGCTGGTGATAGCGATAGTGCACAATTACTGGGTGCGTTAGAACTGGATGAAGAAGATCTAGCTCTATGTACGTTTGTATGCCCAGGTAAGTATGAGTTTGGTCCACTGTTACGTGAGTGCCTGGACAAAATTGAGAAGGAAGGGTAATTCATGGGTCTCAAGAATTTACTCGAGCAAGTTGAACATCACTTTGAACCAGGTGGTAAACACGAGAGATGGTTTGCGCTGTATGAAGCGTTTGCAACTCTTATGTACACACCAGGTACAGTGACTCGAACTGGCTCACATGTGCGTGATAGCGTTGATCTAAAACGTATAATGATCATGGTGTGGTTTGCGGTTTTCCCAGCTATGTTCTGGGGTATGTACAACGTTGGTGATCAAGCTATCGTTGCACTGAACCACATGTATGCAGGTGATCAGCTAGTTTCGATCATCGCTGGTGATTGGCATTACTGGTTAACAGATATGCTCGGTGGCGCCATGTCAGCAGATGCTGGCTGGGGCAGTAAAATGCTACTGGGTGCGACGTATTTCTTACCTATCTATGCAGTAGTATTTGCTGTGGGCGGTTTCTGGGAAGTACTTTTCTGTATGGTGCGTAAGCATGAAGTTAACGAAGGTTTCTTTGTTACTTCTATTCTTTTCGCTCTTATCGTTCCAGCTACGCTACCACTTTGGCAAGCAGCTCTAGGTATTACCTTCGGTGTTGTTGTTGCTAAAGAAATCTTTGGTGGTACTGGTCGTAACTTCCTTAACCCTGCACTTGCAGGTCGTGCTTTCCTATTCTTCGCATACCCAGCGCAAATTTCTGGTGATGCAGTATGGACAGCAGCTGACGGCTTTACTGGTGCTACGGCACTAAGCCAGTGGGCTCAAGGTGGTGACGCGAAACTAATCAACGTTGTTACTGGCGACGCGATTACGTGGATGGATGCTTTCATTGGTCGTATTCCTGGTTCTATCGGTGAAGTTTCTACGCTAGCTATCATCCTTGGTGGTGCAATGATTGTGTACATGGGCATTGCTTCATGGCGCATCATCGCAGGTACTATGATTGGTATGATTGCGACAGCAACTCTGTTTAACATCATTGGTTCTGATACTAATGCACTGTTCAGCATGCCTTGGCACTGGCACCTAGTTCTAGGTGGTTTTGCATTCGGTATGATGTTCATGGCAACAGATCCTGTGTCTGCAGCATTTACCAATAAAGGTAAGTGGTGGTATGGCGCATTGATCGGTGCTATGGCTGTGATGGTTCGTGTGGTTAACCCAGCGTACCCAGAAGGTATGATGCTAGCGATTCTATTCGCTAACCTATTCGCACCTCTATTTGACAACCTAGTAGTTCAGGGCAATATCAAACGGAGACTAGCACGTCATGTCAAGTAATAACGATAGCATTAAAAAAACGCTGATTGTTGTTGTTGCATTGAGCCTTGTTTGCTCAATCGTAGTATCAACTGCTGCGGTTGCTCTGCGCCCTCTTCAACAAGAAAATGCAGTGCTTGACGTTCAGCGAAATATCCTTTCAGTAGCTGGCCTACTGGATGATTCGACGAACATCAAAGAATCTTACGCTCAGTTTATCGAGCCTAAGCTTGTTGATCTTAAAACTGGTAGCTTCGTTGAGCAATCTGAAGCAGGACAAACACCTGCTCAGTATAAGCAACGTATTGCTGCAAAAGATCCAGCACAATCAATTAAACTGTCTGGCGATCAAGACTTGGCGAAAATTATTCGTCGTGCTGATCTTGCAACGATTTACTTGGTTAAAGATGCTAACAACAACATTGAAAAATTGATTTTACCGGTTCACGGTAATGGTCTTTGGTCGATGATGTACGCATTCGTTGCTGTTGAAACTGATGGCAACACTGTTGCGGGTATTACTTACTACGATCAGGGTGAAACTCCTGGGCTAGGTGGTGAAGTTGAGAACCCTAACTGGCGTGCTCAGTTTGTTGGTAAGAAGTTGTTTAACGACGACAACAAACCAGCAATTCGTATTGTTAAAGGCGGCGCTCCTGCTGGCGATCTATACGGTGTAGATGGTCTGTCTGGTGCAACCTTGACGGGTAATGGTGTACAACACACCTTCGACTTCTGGTTAGGTGACATGGGCTTTGGTCCGTTTCTAACTAAGGTTCGTGAGGGAGGCCTAAACAATGGCTGATACTAAAGAAATGAAAAAGATTCTGTTTGCGCCGTTTCTGGATAATAACCCGATTGCGCTTCAGGTTCTTGGTGTATGTTCTGCATTGGCAGTAACAACTAAATTAGAAACAGCGTTTGTTATGACGCTAGCGGTAATGTTTGTTACTGCATTTTCTAACTTATTTGTATCGCTAATACGTAATCATATTCCTAACAGTGTGCGTATCATTGTTCAGATGGCGATTATCGCGTCATTGGTAATCGTGGTTGACCAAGTACTTAAAGCGTTTGTTTACGATATTTCTAAGCAGCTTTCTGTATTTGTTGGCCTGATCATTACGAACTGTATCGTAATGGGTCGTGCAGAAGCATACGCAATGAAATCGGCGCCACTTCCATCTTTTATCGATGGTATTGGTAATGGCTTAGGCTACGGTTTTGTACTTATCACTGTTGCTTTCTTCCGTGAATTACTAGGTTCGGGCAAGTTGTTTGGTGTTGAGGTTCTACCTCTAGTTTCTGATGGCGGTTGGTATCAACCAAACGGCCTGATGTTGCTTGCACCGTCTGCTTTCTTCCTAATTGGTTTCATGATCTGGGCAATTCGTATTATTCGTCCAGCACAAGTAGAAGCGAAGGAGTAAGGGCAACATGGAACATTATCTAAGCCTTTTAGTTCGTTCGATTTTTATCGAGAACATGGCACTTTCGTTCTTCTTGGGTATGTGTACATTCCTGGCTGTATCGAAGAAAGTTAAGACTTCTTTTGGTCTAGGTGTTGCGGTAATCGTCGTATTGACTATTGCTGTACCTGTGAACAACTTAGTTTACAACCTATTACTGAAAGATGGTGCGATTGTTGACGGAGTGGATTTAACTTTCCTTAACTTCATCACGTTTATCGGTGTAATTGCAGCGTTAGTACAGATTCTGGAAATGATTCTGGACCGCTTCTTCCCGCCGCTATATAACGCATTGGGTATCTTCCTTCCGCTGATCACAGTTAACTGTGCAATCTTCGGTGGTGTATCTTTCATGGTACAGCGTGACTACAACTTTGCTGAATCGGTTGTTTACGGTTTCGGTTCTGGTGTGGGTTGGATGCTAGCTATCGTTGCTCTTGCGGGTATCCGTGAGAAGATGAAGTATTCAGATGTACCTCCTGGTCTACGTGGCCTAGGTATTACATTCATCACTGTTGGTCTAATGGCGTTAGGCTTTATGTCTTTCTCCGGCGTACAGCTGTAATCAGGATAAAAGGAAAATAGTCAATGGATATTATTCTTGGCGTAGTGATGTTTACCTTGATTATCCTGGCTCTAGTTTTAGTGATTCTTTTCGCTAAATCTAAGCTGGTACCATCAGGTGATATTACTATCTCTGTAAACAACGATCCGGAAAAAGCGATTACAACCGCTGCCGGTGGCAAACTGCTAAATGCTCTTTCTTCTAGCGGTATCTTCGTTTCGTCTGCATGTGGCGGCGGTGGCTCTTGTGGTCAATGTCGAGTGAAAGTTAAATCAGGTGGTGGTGATATTCTACCGACTGAGCTTGATCACATCACAAAAGGCGAAGCACGTGAAGGTGAGCGTCTTGCTTGTCAGGTTAACGTTAAATCTGACATGAACATTGAGCTTCCTGAAGAAATCTTCGGCGTGAAGAAGTGGGAATGTGAAGTTCTTTCGAATGATAACGAAGCAACCTTTATTAAAGAGTTGGTTCTTAAAATCCCTGATGGCGAGGAAGTTCCTTTCCGTGCGGGTGGTTACATTCAGATTGAAGCTGAACCGCACCACATCAAATACGCTGATTTCGATGTACCGGAAGAATACCGTGGTGACTGGGACAAGTTTAACTTATTCCGTTACGAATCTATTGTGAAAGAGCATTCAATCCGAGCTTACTCTATGGCTTCATACCCAGAAGAGAAAGGTTTGATTAAGTTGAATGTACGTATCGCAACACCGCCACCAAATAACCCTGACGTAGCTCCTGGTATTATGTCATCGTATATTTGGTCACTTAAAGCTGGTGATACATGTACTATTTCTGGTCCTTTTGGTGAGTTCTTCGCTAAAGAGACTGATAATGAAATGGTCTTCATCGGTGGTGGTGCTGGTATGGCGCCAATGCGTTCACATATCTTCGATCAGTTACACCGTCTTCAGTCTACTCGTAAGATGACTTACTGGTACGGTGCGCGTTCTAAGCGTGAAATGTTCTATGTAGAAGATTTCGATAAGCTTGCAGCTGAGAACGAGAACTTTGAATGGCATGTTGCACTGTCTGATCCAGCTCCAGAAGAGAACTGGGATGGTTACACAGGCTTCATCCACAACGTGATTTACGAGAACTACTTGAAAGATCACGATGCACCAGAAGATTGTGAGTACTACATGTGTGGTCCACCAATGATGAACGCAGCTGTTATCGGCATGCTGAAAGATCTAGGTGTTGAAGATGAAAACATCCTACTGGATGACTTCGGTGGCTAATTAGCCATGAACACATAGTTAAAATGGCTGATCCGTTAAGGGTCAGCCATTTTCGTAATATAAGCATTTTAAATAAGCATATTTTTACTATGGTTATTTATATTAACAACCTAGCCTTCGCATTTATTGTAAAAGTAAGCGTAGTTAATATTGGTAAACATAAGTAATCCCTTCATTTTTGGAGTTGTTGAATGAAGACGTTCCTTACTCGAGCAGTTATGCTGCTTGTTATGACAATGACATTGGTGGGTTGTGGCGATCAGCGTGAGTTGATTCATTTAAATGGCTCAACGATGGGAACTTACTATTCAATTAAGTTGATTAAGCAGGAAGGCTTACCCGCAGCCACGGATATTCAGGCAGAGATTGATCGTCGTCTAGAATTAGTGAATGATCAGATGTCGACTTATCGTAAGCATTCCGAGCTCAGTCAATTTAACCAACACACAACGAATGAACCTTTTGCGGTATCTGCTGATACGGCAAAAGTTATAAAAGAATCATTACGTTTATCTGAATTAACGAATGGTGCTTATGATGTTACTGTTGGACCGATTGTTAACTTGTGGAGCTTTGGTCCTGAAGCTCGCCCAGAAGCAACACCAACAGATGAAGAGTTAAATAAGCGTCGTGAAATAATTGGTTATCACCACCTTAAGGTCGATGGTAATATGCTAATAAAAGATATTCCAGACCTATATGTTGATCTATCTTCAATAGCGAAAGGCTTCGGTGTTGATGTTGTTGCTGATTATTTTGATGAGTTAGGTGTCGCTGATTACTTGGTTGAAATCGGTGGTGAACTTAGTCTTAAAGGTAACAACCTTGAAGGTATACCTTGGCGCATTGCTGTAGAAAAACCAACGGAAGATGGTAGCCGTTCAGTACAAGAAATTATTGAACCTGGTGATATGGCCGTGGCGACATCAGGCGATTACCGTAATTACTTTGAAGAAGATGGTATTCGTTATTCGCACCTGATTAACCCAAAAACAGGCAAACCGATTGCTAACCATGTGGTATCCGTTACAGTGCTTCACCCATCAAGTATGACAGCCGATGCTTATGCTACTGCATTTTCTGTTATGGGTGAAGAAGAGTCGATAAAACTCGCTAACGAAGAAAATTTACCGATTTTATTAGTAATAAAAACGGAAAATGGCTTCAAAGAGTATCTATCTGATGATTTTGTACCTTATTTGAAGAAAAAGTAGAGAGTAATCATGGCTGTATATCTAACAACCTTCGCGGTGTTTTTACTGGTTATCGTAGCGATGGCTGTCGGCTACATCTTTCAGCGTAAAAGCGTTAGCGGTAGCTGCGGTGGGCTTGATGGTATCGGCATTGCAAAAGAGTGTGACTGCCCTGAACCTTGCGACGCGCGTAAAAAACGTGAAGCCCGAGAAGCACGTCATGCCGACTGGAAAAAGAACCAAATCATCTAGTTGTGAAGTACTGGCGTGGTAGGTTATCACGTTACGGTTAGTTGAAAAATAACTGATGAACAATCTAAAAGCCTGATTCTGTTGAGTCAGGCTTTTTTATTTTCATTTTTCAATTTATTGCGGTGCTTCATTTATAGGCAACTAAATCGCTATAAAGCATGGGCCACCACTTGGTTGCGCCCATGTTCTTTGGCGTAATACAGGTGATCATCGGCTGTTCTCAGCATGTCATCAATAGCATGGCTTTGTGCTGCGCCTGATACCGCACCAATGCTCATGGTGACGTTTATCGTGTTATCGAGATAAGGAATGCATAGGACTTCGATATCGACACGCAATTGTTCTAATCGTTGTTGAAAGTGAGAAAATGCTCCACATGCTTGTATACAAAACTCTTCCCCACCAAATCGCGCCACAACGGCATCCTCAAAGCGGGCCTGAATCAAACGGCTTACGTGGATTAACACGGCGTCACCACCATCATGACCATAGGTATCATTCACTTTCTTAAAGAAATCGATGTCCATCATGGCAATGTTGCGGTGTTGGCAACCTTTATCACATTGTTGGTCAAAGAAATAACGACGGTTCCATAGCCCGGTCAAGGTGTCTTGGTTTGCCATCTTATACAGCTTGTCAGATGTATCTTTCATGTTGAGCATATGGTGAATACGACAATAAAACTCTTCTTGATTAAACGGTTTGTACAAGAAATCGTTGGCACCGGCTTTCAAGTATTGTGCTGTCATGGAGTTATCGCTGCTGCCCGATAATCCCAGAATCGCGATTTGGTTGCGGCTGTACATGCGACGAATCTCACGGGTCATGGTGATGCCGTCTTTTTTTGGCATGTCATTGTCGGTGATGATCAAGGTGACATCAGGATGCTCGGCTAGCAAGCTAATGGCTTCACACCCGTTTTCAGCTTGGATTACTGAGAGGTTTTGGCGCTCGAGCAAATTGACCAAGTGACGACGGATCATTGTTGAATCATCAACTACCATGGCTTTATGGTGGGTGTTGGCCTGTAAGCGTTGTAATAACGGTACCAAATAAGATACCGAAGCGGCACTGTCTTTTAATAGGTAATCAATAACGCCTTTCGACAGTACTTTGTCGCGAATGGTTTGGCTGAAGTGTGCTGTCAGTACTACGGATTTGATGTGGTGACTTAACACGATATCGATGATCTCACCGTCCGTCCCATCTGGTAGGCAATAGTCGAGTACCGCGCATAAAAAGTTGTTGTCTTTCGCAATGATTGCGTTCGCCTCAGCGATCGATTCTGCGAATACTGTGTGAAAGCCTGCTTGATGCAACTGTGCATCAAGAAATTTACGAAAGGCTTTACTGTCTTCAACAACCAATACTTTGTTGAACAAACGGTTCTCCTTACCTAATTATTCTTATTTATAGTTCTATCAAATTTCATCGGTATTGTGAATAAGGAAGCGTAAAATGTGGTGTGAGTCAGATCTTGCTCACAAGATACTATTTTGTGACTTTTCGGGGTTATGTTTAGATACTTCGATGTATCTGGTTTCTATTGACTGCTTGAATAGCCTATAATGACACTGTATATAAAAACAGTTAATGTGGTTTGTTACTTACAGATTGGCGAGGGTAGAGGAAATAAGTGTCCAGCGTAGAGATCGAACAGCGTAAAATTATTCATGTTGATATGGACTGTTTTTATGCAGCCGTTGAAATGCGTGATAACCCTGCCTTGAAGAATATCCCTATTGCGATTGGTGGTCGTTCAGAGCAACGAGGTGTGATCAGTACATGTAATTACTTGGCGCGTAAATACGGTGTGCGTTCAGCCATGCCTTCGGGGCAAGCCATGAAGCTATGTCCTCAGCTTACTCTCGTTCCGGGGCGTATGTCGGTGTACAAGGAAGTCTCGCAGCATATTCGCGCTATCTTTCAACGTTATACCGATAAAATTGAGCCATTATCATTAGATGAAGCCTATTTAGATGTGACTGAGTGCGAAATGTTTTATGGCTCAGCAACACTCATTGCACAAGATATTCGTCGAGCAATTCAAGATGAACTGAATTTGACGGCGTCTGCAGGCATAGCACCAGTAAAATTTATCGCTAAAGTGGCGTCAGATTTAAATAAACCCAATGGTCAATATGTTGTAACACCCAATGAGGTGGCCGATTTTGTCGCTAACCTAAAGTTAGAAAAAATCCCTGGAGTAGGGAAGGTCACTATTCAAAAGCTGCACGAAAAAGGATTATTCGTCGGGCGTGACGTACAGGCTTATGATCAACATTTACTATTGCAGCAGTTCGGAAAATTAGGTCAATCTTTGTGGTCGCGAACACAGGGTATCGATAACCGAGAAGTCGTTGTCGAACGTTTACGTAAATCTGTGGGAGTAGAAAGAACGTTCTCGCATAATATTCGTGAGTATGAAGAGTGCTGGCAAGTCATTGAAAAATTATACCCTGAACTTGAACGCAGACTGAAGAAAGAACGTCCGGCACTGAATATATCGAAACAAGGCGTTAAAGTTAAATTTGCCGATTTTCAACAAACAACGGTTGAACATACTTTAGGTGTATTAGACAAAACACAGTTTGTCGGATTACTAAAAGAAGCACTTACTCGTCAAAAGGGAAGAGAGGTTCGTTTGATTGGGATTAGTGTTGGGCTTGAACATGGAATGAAAGCGCAGCAATTAGCGTTTGAATGGTAAGCCGTAAATAAATGTTATGTGAACAAAGCAGAAGTGAAAATTTGTCGACATGCTAAAAGAGAAAAGACGAGATCGTGAAATCTCGTCTTAGATATACCGCGATATTTTACTTTTTAACTGGAATGTTCTTCAGGATAGCAACCATTTGCTCCCAGAATAGATCAACAGTTGCGATCTGTACTTTCTCATCAGGTGAGTGAGGGAATTTAATGGTTGGGCCAAAAGAAATCATATCCATAGTTGGGTATGGTTCTTTGAATAGACCACACTCAAGACCCGCGTGAATAACCATGATATTAGGTGTATTACCGTAGATATTTTTGTAGGTTTCACGGAATAGACGCATCACTTCAGAATCTGCATCGGGCTTCCAGCCTGGGTATGCGCCAGAGAATTCACACTGTGCACCCGCTAGATCAGCAATGGCTTTCAACATGCCTTCAACATTGCTACGACCAGAATCCATCAACGAACGTATCAGACATAAGATAGTCACACTGCTAGATTCTGTAGTGATAACACCCACGTTTAATGAGGTTTCAACCACACCTTCGATATCATCACTCATGCGGATAACACCATTAGGGCAGGCATTCAGAACAGCATTAAAACGGGTCTGTGTTGCTGCGGCGAATACATCTACAGGCAGCTCAGCAGGTTCAATAAACAGGTTTATATCAGTTTCAACTTTACCTAACTCTGCCACTAAAATTGAGTGGTAGTACGAGAATAGCTCGTTCAGCTTGTCAACGTTGGCTGCTGGTAATGTTGCGATGGCAAATGCTTCACGAGGAATCGCATTACGAAGGCTACCACCGGTAAATGTTGCTAGGCGAAGGCCCAGTTCTTGAGCATGAGCGAACAAGAAGCGACCCAGTAGCTTGTTGGCATTACCACGACCAGTGTGAATATCACAACCAGAGTGTCCGCCTTTCAGGCCTTTAACAACGAGCTTAACGGCGGCGTGCTCTGCTGGAACGGCTTCGCGTTCGATATCCAGTGTGATAGCACTATCTACACCACCAGCACAACCCATGTACACTTCACCTTCTTGTTCAGAATCCGTGTTTAATAGGATGTCGCCTTCAAGCCAGCCTTCTTGAAGACCGAAAGCACCAGTCATGCCAGCTTCTTCATCGATAGTCAGTAAGACTTCAAGTGGACCATGCTCAACGTCTTTTGCTGCTAAAACAGCAAGACATGCAGCCATACCCATACCGTTATCGGCACCTAGGGTTGTTCCTTTTGCAGTAACCCATTCGCCATCAATAAACGGCTGAATAGGATCTTTCGTGAAGTCATGGTCAGTATCTTCATTTTTCTGCGGCACCATATCAATGTGTGCTTGCAGAACAACGCCTTTACGGTCTTCCATTCCTAGTGTTGCTGGCTTTTTAATGAATACATTACCAACATCATCACGACGAACTTCTAATCCTTCGCTTTCAGCGAATTTGATGATGTGCAGAGCCAATGGCTCTTCGTGCTTTGATGGATGAGGAATAGAACAGATTTGATCGAAAAATTGCCAAACAGGTTGTGGTGATAGTTGACTAATCTCAGACACAGCAGACTCCCTTTATACAATCTTGGGCTAAGGTCGTTATCCAGTATAATTGATGGATAAACGACCAAAATGATAGCAGAATTAACTATCATGGTTAGCTCAAGCATACCATTGTGCAATTGGGCGAGGTAGCTAAATCTTAAAATGTGAAATGTGGGTATTCAGACTGTGACCACTCGCAAGCAGCTGTTCGCTGGCAGCTGCAATATGTTCGCCTTGTTGCATGGTATTTAGGCTATGTTCGGTTAATTGGCTAAGGTTGATATTGATTTCTTCTGTCGCCAATGTTTGTTGTGAACTGGCTTCGGCTATGTGTTGGTTCAGTTCACGGATCTGGGTAACTTGATTGCTAATCAACGACAATGTCTGTGCAACGTCATCTGCATGTTTAGCAGTATTGGTTGATTGCTCTCGGGTTTGAGTAAGAGCCTGACTTACCTCATTTGCACGAGTTTGTAAGTTACCGATGATTTGTTCGATTTCATTGGTGCTGGATTGAGTACGTGTAGCCAGTGTGCGTACTTCATCGGCGACCACGGCAAAGCCTCGTCCTTGCTCACCAGCGCGAGCGGCTTCAATGGCAGCATTGAGAGCTAATAAGTTAGTTTGCTCGGCAATACCGCGAATGACATCGAGTACCGATCCGATGGCTTGCGCGTCATTTGCCAATTCTTGGGCACTGCTACTTGTGTTATCCAAGAGTGTTAAGAGGGCTTGTAACTCAGACGATGATGTCGAAACAACGTCAATACCAGTTTTGCTGTACTGATGTGCATTTATTGCAACTTCAGCTGCTTGCTGTGCGGAATGCGCTACTTCTTGGTTGCTGGTATGTAATTCGTTCATTGCCGCTGCAACACTATCGACCCCCTTATGTTGGTCGGCAGCCCCTTGTGCGGTTGTTGTTGCCACGGTATTGAGCTGCAAGGCAGCAGCACTAATATGTTCACTGATCGGTGCTGTTTCACGCATCATGTCACCGATACGAGAAGCAAATACATTGAAGGCTTGGGCAATACGGCTTAACTCATCATTACCTTTACATGGCAGGCGTTGTGTTAGATCTCCATTTCCTTCAGCAATGTCTTGCATTGCCGATAAGGTTTGTTCGCACGGTTTTGTAATTGAGCGGCCAATTGACCATGCGAGTAGTACCATGACAGAAAGAGATCCCAGTAGCGTCAAACCCAATTGTTTCATCTCACTGTAAAATTGCGCTTGAATGTCATCGACGTACACACCGGAACCGACTATCCAGCCCCAAGGACGGAAGCCTTTGACGTAAGAGATTTTTTCAATTGGCAAATCAAAACCCGGCTTCTCCCAATAATAATCGACAAACCCCGCACCTGAGTTTTTTACAGTATTGGTCATAGCAACAAACAGCGCATTGCCATGCGGGTCTTTAAATCCTGATAAATCTTGGCCATCTAGCGCGGGCTTAAAAGGGTGCATGATCATGGTGGGTGTCATGTCATTAATCCAAAAGTAATCCTTTTCTTCATAACGTAATCCAGCGATAGCTTGTTTTGCCACTTGTTGAGCTTGTGCCCGAGTGAGAGTGCCTTGCTGTTCTTGTTGGTAAAAATTAACTAATAAGCTTGAAGCTGTTTCGACGAGGTGGCGTGTTTTAATGCGTTTTTGTTCGAGTAAGCTGGCTTGGTAATTAGAGGCAAAGATCAGCAATGGAATCAGAGTGAGAAGGGTAATGATAAAGCCGAGTAGGTATAACCGACGGCTGATTGAAATTGCGCGTAAAGCAGTAAAAATTCCCATGCGACATCCTTGGTCGTTATTTTTATTTTTAGCCTTGTATAGGTTATGCGTGTAAGTGGTAACAAATCAATAGTGTCAGCGTTACACTTTAGTCGTCTATTAATAACCTTTGAAGGGTTCGATGTGTAATAAACTTTCAATATAAAGTGATCGGTAAGAGGTTTTATCGAAAAGTGTGACGAACTTAAAAAAAAGGTTGTAATTAAATTACGATTGAATTATAGTTTGTTCATCTTCTAGAGAAGACAAATAAAACACACTAACTGCTCAGGATGAGCCCGATATATTGCCTCCAAGGAACCGAGATTAAGTGAGACCAACGACGGTCTAAATGCTCCAAGGAATTGAGCCATGCTAACTGTTGCATGTGTTTGGACTAACTTATGATTAAGGTAATTAAAATGAAAGCTTTTGACTCTATTGCATACTTCTGGAACAACCGCTCTGTTTACACTGGTAATTTCAGCTACCCGAGCTCTTTCGGTTATTAATTTTGCCGAGTAGTGTTGCCGACACTGCTTAGCCGAACATATTGTTCACCCCAAATATTAAGAATATTTAAATAATCAAATCTGGTTATTTGCCCAAATTCTGCCGCCATCTCTTTTTGAGGTGGCGTTTTTTTTGCTTCGCATTTAGGGTTTATTCATTGGATCCTAGTAAGTAACTGATTAATTTAAATTCACTCATCTATTCAATATATCCTCATGTAATAGGCATATCTTTTGTTGTTAATATGATGAAAAGATACCGAATAAGATGTATTCGATTACATTTCGTCATGATGCGTTATTTTAACAAAGATGTTAGGGGTATTAACGTTTGCTTATAGAAGATAAGTTTACATTGATGAAAAAATGCACTTTGAATTTAAAGTGTAAGTGTTTGATTTTATATGGATTTGTTTTTATCTTGGAAATGTTGGCTGCTTTTTTGCTCGTTTGGTTGGTTTATTTACTGATGATTTAGTTATTTTCTGGAAATTGTGTTTTGAGAAGCATATAATCGCCCCCAAAATCGGACACGCAAACGTTTCCTATTTTATAACCATTTTTGAACTGCTGCGTACTATCTCCAAGGAATTGAGAGCAATGCTTGAGAAACTATTCAAACTGAAAGAGCACGGTACGGATGTTCGTACTGAATTGTTAGCCGGTCTGACGACTTTTCTAACGATGGCTTACATTATCTTTGTTAACCCAACGATGTTATCCAACGCAGGTATGGATCATGGTGCTGTTTTTGTTGCGACTTGTTTAGCGGCAATGGTTGGCTGTTTCATCATGGGTTTTGTTGCTAACTATCCTGTTGCTCAAGCGCCAGGTATGGGGTTGAATGCATTCTTTACCTATACCGTTGTATTAGGTATGGGGCATACATGGCAAGTTGCTTTGGCGGCAGTCTTTATTTCAGGTCTATGTTTCATCGTGCTTAGTTTATTGAAAGTACGTGAATGGATCATTAATGCTATTCCTTTAGCACTACGTACCGGCATTTCTGCAGGTATCGGTTTATTTTTGGCATTTATTGCACTACAAAGCTCTGGCATTGTTGTCGATAACCCAGCAACGTTAGTACATATCGGCGATTTAACCAGTTTCCCTGCCGCAATGGCAGCATTGGGTTTCTTCTTAACGATTGCATTGGTTCACCGTGGTTATAAAGCCGCGGTCTTAATTGCGATTATAGCGGTGACTGCACTGAGCGTGTTATTTGGTGAAGTGTCATACAATGGTATTATGTCGATGCCACCAAGCATTGCACCTACTTTCTTGCAACTGGATTTTTCTGGTGCAATGGAAGTTGGGCTTATTTCAATTGTTTTTGCTTTCTTGTTTGTCGATCTTTTTGATACGGCAGGAACGTTAGTCGGTGTGGCAACGAAAGCTAACTTAATCGATAAAGATGGTAAGTTACCTCGTCTAAATCGCGCACTTTTAGCGGATAGCACAGCAACATCGATTGGGGCATTATTAGGTACATCAAATACCACATCTTTTGTCGAAAGTGTTTCTGGTGTTGCTGTTGGTGGACGTACTGGTTTAACGGCTGTTACTGTCGGCGTACTATTTTTATTGGCTTTATTTTTTGCACCGTTAGCGGGTATGGTTCCACCGTATGCGACTGCGGGTGCATTGTTCTATGTTGCTATTCTGATGATGTCGGGTTTAGTTAGCATTGATTGGCGTGACTTAACAGAAGCTGCGCCAGTGGTTGTTGTTTGTTTGCTTATGCCGCTAACATATTCAATTGCAGAAGGTATCGGCTTAGGTTTTATCACTTATGCTGCAGTAAAGGTAATGAGTGGCAAGGGACGTGATGTGAATATCAGTGTATGGGTGATTTCTGCTCTTTTCCTTGCTAAAATTATTTTTTTATAACAGTTTATAAACGTTTTTGGCGATAAATTCGCTGAATTTAGAGGTTCATTGGATATGAGTAATAAGTTCGTTATCACATGGGATAACATGCAAATGTATACACGTCAGCTAGCTGAAAAATTGCTACCAGCTGAACAGTGGAAAGGTATCATTGCTGTTAGTCGCGGTGGGCTAGTACCTGCAGCGATTCTTGCACGTGAGCTTAACATTCGTCATGTTGATACAGTGTGTATTTCAAGCTACGACCACGATCATCAGCGTGAAATGAAAGTACTTAAACAAGCAGACGGCGATGGTGAAGGTTTCATCGTAATCGATGATCTTGTTGATACTGGTGGTACAGCTGAACTGATCCGTGCAATGTACCCTAAAGCAAAGTTTGTAACTGTATGTGCTAAGCCTGCTGGTAAGCACCTTATTGATGACTACGTTGTTGATATTGCACAGGACACATGGATTGAGCAACCTTGGGATATGGCTGTTACGTTTGTTGAGCCTATCTCAAAAAAATAATTATTAATTATTAATTAGCTGATTACAGTTGATTTCGCGAAAGAAGGTACCAGTGATGGTGCCTTTTTTTTATCTGTTTTTTTTGCAATATTGGTATTACAGATTGCTATCAAAGTAATGAAGGATTGAGTGATATACTATAAATTATATGCTGATCCTACGTGTTTTCATCGGCAGTCTTAAACCTATCATGACGGTAGTGTCTTGTTTTGTTTTTGCTGGCTTTAATGCGTAGCTTGATTTTAAATATCGGAGTCCATTGTGTCTGATACATCAAAAACAAATTTATCCGAACAGTTATTTGCACCTCGAATGAATACCCAAGAAACATCAAATTTGGTGAAAATAGCGAACTTAAAATCGGCCTCGGTGCATAATGCATTAGATGGAGATAGTGAGAAGGGGTGGTATCGCGTTTTACGCCGGCCTCAATGGATTTGGCAAGGTATTGATCCTATTGAGATGGAAGCGATTCTATCACGGATGGCGAGTTCAACAGCAACACGTACTAGCGATGAATTATTGGATACAGTTATTGGATATAAACCGGGTAACTGGACCTATGAATGGACGCAAGTAGGGGCAAAGCTACAAAAAAAAGCCCGTGCTTACGTTGAAGTGGGTCAGAAAGAAAAAGCAGCTGATACATTATTAAAAGCCAGTATGTATTACAGTGTTGCAGCATATCCACACCTTAAGGGTGATACGCTAGCAGCTCAAGCTGAGATCCAAGCAAATCAATCTTATCGCGAATCCATGGCGTTAACGCCACATCAAATACGTACTATTGATGTGAAGTATGAAGGTAAAACATTCCAAGCTTTTATTCATTTACCGCGTACTGATAAGTTGCTGCCTACCGTTATTGTAAGTGGTGGATTAGATTCTTTGCAATCGGACTTGTGGCGTTTATACCGCGATTACTTTGGTCCGGCTGGCTTTGCCATGGTGACATTGGATATGCCTTCTGTTGGTCATAGCTCTCGTTGGGCATTAACCGAAGATACTAGTCGTCTTCATCAGGCATTGGTACAGCAAATTCGCGATGTGCCTTGGGTTGATAATACCAAAGTGGCGATGCTGGGCTTACGTTTTGGTGGCAATGCCGCGATACGACTGGGCTTTATGGAACCGACACGATTAAAAACGTGTATCAGCCTAGGTGGTGCAATTCATAGCGTGCTTACTCAGCCTCAAATGCTGGATGCTATGCCACGTATGTATTTGGATGTGATTGCCTCTCGTATGGGGAAACACGGTGTATCAAAATCGAGTTTGACCTCGCATTTACCCGCGTGGTCGTTGAAAAATCAAGGCTTATTAGGTCGGCGAAAAGTAGATATCCCAATGTTAGGAATCAGCTTAAAAAATGATCCTGTTTGCCGCGAAATAGACAATCAATTAATAGAAATGTCGAGTCGTGGTGGTAAAGCAATAACATTGCCAGACACACCGCTACATGATGGTTATCATCGCTCAATGGTCACTGTTATTGAATGGCTGAAAGATAAATTAGCATAAGGGAAGTGACGAGAACTGGTCTGATGATGTAAATAAAATGTTGCCAATACGTGCCTGTTGTGGCTTTAATGGTTTTATAACTGACTTAGACCATACCTAAGTGGCTGAGTATTTTATGTATGACATTACATACATATACTATGGATGGGGATATGCGATGACTACTGATACTATTTTTCCGCCACATGGTCGTTTAATGACGAAACTGACGGCGCTTGGACCTTATTTACGCAAACAGCAATCCAAAGAAGGTGAGTTTTTCTTTGACTGCTTAGCAAGCTGTATTAGTGCCAATAAATCTCCTGAAGAGCGCGAATTTTGGGGGTGGTGGTTAGTCTTAACGGCAACTGATATCGGCTTTGAATACCGTTACGATTTTGGTCGCTATGATGCGAAAGGTAACTGGATTAAAGGTTCGTTACCGGCAAAACATGCTGAAGCTGTGCTAAAAACACTAGATGATTTTTATGTTAAATTGACTAAATTTGTCAAAGAAGATTGTCAATTGGATATACAAGCAAGCGCTGAGTTAGAAGAAGCGGTACTTGGTTCTGCGTAATAAATAACAAACAAACGATCTTAAAAGGCTTCATTGTTAGCGGTTAGCGACAAAGAGGTCTTTATCATTTTAACGGTACTTTAGGCTGTTTCGTTCTATTTTTAGCTGAATCCCATTTAATTTTATTAATTCTTCATATGATTGCTGCATTTCTCTTGTGATCTTGCAATGGGATTGATAAAACAAATGCACACTTATTATCTACTTTTTGTTTATTCCCATGGCTGATACTAAACACCTAAATGTTAATGCACTAAAGCTTGAAGGCGATCTTTCGAATGTTGAAAAACACGTAGGGTCTATGACACCGCCTTTATCGGATAAACAAACGCTCCCCCCCAAGCAAACCATTGTTGTAAAGCTTGGTACCAGTGTATTAACGGGTGGTACTTTGAAGCTAGATCGTGCTCATATGGTTGAGTTGGTTCGCCAATGTGCTTATCTTCGACGCCATGGTCATAAAGTAATTATTGTGACATCAGGTGCGATTGCAGCTGGTCGAGAGCATTTAGGTTATCCTGAACTGCCTAAAACAATGGCAAGCAAACAGTTACTTGCTGCTGTAGGTCAAAGCCGTTTGATTCAAGAGTGGGAAAGCTTGTTTGGCATTTATGGTCTTCATGTCGGTCAGATGCTGCTAACACGTGCCGATCTCGATGATCGTGAACGTTACTTGAATGCACGAGATATGCTTATTGCCTTATTAGATAACGGCATTATTCCAGTTGTAAATGAAAACGATGCGGTTGCTACCACTGAAATAAAAGTAGGCGATAATGATAATTTATCTGCTTTGGTGGGTATTTTAGGTGGTGCAGATAAACTGCTGCTATTAACCGATCAACCCGGTTTATTTACGGCGGATCCTCGTAATAACCCAGATGCAGAGCTTATTCGCGAAGTGCATACCATTGATGAAACACTGCGCAAATTGGCGGGCGGCAGCGTAGGTGGTTTAGGTACTGGCGGTATGGCAACTAAACTACAAGCCGCAGATGTTGCTCGTCGTGCGGGTATTGAAGTGATTATTGCAGCGGGTAGTCGCCCCGATGTGATTTCTGATTTAGCCAGTGGTGAGTCGGTAGGAACACGCTTTCTTCCGTTAGATACACCACTAGAAAGTCGTAAGCGTTGGATTTTAGCAGGCCCCCCACCTGCTGGTGATATTGTGATTGATACTGGTGCCGCTAAGGCCGTACTGGAAAGAGGCAGTAGCTTACTATCGAAAGGTATTAGCGAAGTAAAAGGGGCATTTGAACGTGGCGAAGTCGCACGAATTTTCGATACCAACGGTGTTTTGTTAGCCCGCGGTATTTGTCGCTATTCAAGCCGCGATATGGCAATGATTGTAGGTAAGCACAGCCAAGAAATTTATAAAGTGCTGGGTTATGAATATGGTCCTGTTGCTATTCACCGTGATGATCTAGTGGTTATTTAAAGTCATCATTTAAAGTGGTTATTTACAGTAGTAATGTAATTAAACCAACGTAACGTATATTGATGACTTGGCATGAAAGAGGAAATATTGTGAATCTTGAACATATGGGCAAAGCGGCTCAAGAAGCGGCTTTCGAATTAGCAACAGTAGCAACAGCACAAAAGAACCAAGCATTAGCGATCATTGCCGATGAGCTAGAAGCAAACAAAGATGCGATTTTGGCGGCTAATGCTAAAGATATTAATGCCGCGCGTGAATCAGGCATGACAGATGCGTTGATTGATCGTCTTTTACTGAATGAAGAAAGGCTAACCGGCATTGCCAATGACGTACGCAACGTGATTAGTTTAAATGATCCTGTAGGTGCCGAGCTCGATAGCCGAGTATTAGAAAACGGTATGCGTTTAAGCCGTCGTCGGGTGCCTTTGGGGGTTGTTGGTGTTATTTATGAAGCCCGCCCAAATGTAACGATTGATATTGCTGCACTGTGTTTGAAAACGGGTAATGCAAGTATTCTACGTGGTGGACGCGAAACATTTCATTCCAATGTGGAATTAGTGAAAGTTATTCAAGTTGCACTGAAAAAAGCAGACTTACCAGCCGCATCGGTTCAGTACATTGAAAAGCCAGACCGTGAGTTAGTATCACAGTTGCTACGCCTTGATCAGTATGTTGATATGATTATTCCACGTGGGGGGGCTGGCTTGCATAAGATGTGTAAAGAAAACAGCACTATTCCTGTGATTATCGGTGGTTTTGGTATCAGCCATGTTTACGTTGACCATTCTGCGGATATGTCACGTTCAATTGATGTGGTTGAAAATGCTAAAGCTCAACGTCCATCAGCGTGTAATGCATTGGATACGTTATTGGTTAGCGAAAAAGTTGCTGAGACTTTTTTACCCCGCTTAGCTGAGCGTTTAAATAAAAGTAACGTTGAATTTGTTGCTGATGATGCGGCGTATTCTTTCCTTGAAGGAAAAGCGGCAACATTACGTCATGTTGCAGACGGTGATTTTGATACTGAATGGCTAAGTTTTACGTTAGGCGTAAAAGTGGTTGCCGATGTTGCAGAAGCTATTGCCCACATGCGTAAACATAACGCGAGCCACTCTGATGCGATTTTGACTAACGATATTCAATCTGCTGAACGTTTCGTTAATGCTGCAGGCTCTGCTGCTGTGTATGTGAATGCATCTACACGCTTTACAGACGGTGCGCAGTTTGGTTTAGGTGCCGAGGTTGCTGTATCTACTCAGAAGCTGCATGCACGTGGCCCTATGGGCTTAGAAGAGCTAACAAGTTACAAGTGGGTAGGTCAGGCTGACTACTTAGTACGCCCATAAGCGTAATGCCAATACCAAGCTAGAGTAACTTTATTCATATGAAAAAGTTGCCATTGGTCTGACTATTGTATAGAAATCCTTAGTGTAAAAGCTGGGGATTTTTTTGAGCTTCATATCAACCTCTGATCCTTTGTGATTAAACCAAAGGTAGGCATTGCCAGTGATTTAAGGTGTTGTTTATTAACACAAAAAATCACTTTTATAAGGTACACGTTAGTTATCCTTTTCTCAATCTTTCTTAGATAAAAAAAAGGTGATGTACATCACAAATACTATGTGCCAGCTGTTTGATAATGAAATCCCCACGAACCAATACGACACGTGGGGATTGAAACCTAGCCAATTTTACAGCCAGCATGATATTTTTATTTGCTGGCTTTTTTCCCTAAAACTGCTGGCGAAAATATTACTGTTTTATTACCGTCACTTATATGAAAAATTCTTTTGCTTATGTGTTTAGGTATTCTTAAATTATCAATGACTTTGCTCAAATAGCAGGGTTTACCCAAAGCCTTTTCAACTTCTTCCACTGATATGGGGGTGTCCTGATTCTCGAATAGGTAAGATAATAACCTCTGATTACCAGACCCTAACCTAACCGTAACAACAATTTCACCACCAATCCGCATATGATTACCATCAAATGATATTACATTAATAGATTTCAGATTAATTATCATTATTGACAAAAGAAACATTACTTCAATTATGCATACAATAAAAAACAATGTTAATCTTGCTTCGATGGTAAGCATTTTTTAATTTCCTGACACTGAGATCTAATATGAATATTGCTATTTAATATTGGCAATTTACAGTATTTATCAACCAGATAAAATTGACCCGTCCACTTAATATCCTTCCCTGATTTTTTGCTACACTTTGAAACTACGGCATCAACTTCCTTACTCAAGATATCGACGATTATGACTTGTTGAGCTTTGTTTTCATCAATGAGAGCCTTAACTTCTTGTCCTTTATCTTGGTAATCAGAAAATACTATCCCTACAGCCAAAATCCAACCAAGAATACCCAAAATAGAAAGGCCTATCGTTGTAAGTTTTCGAACATCCATTTGTTATAATCCATAAAATAAGCCGCGCACAATACACTGCTAAGAATTTAATAAAGCTCTAAAATACCTAAAAAGTATATCAATCTTGTTGCTTAGCGAGGGTTATATCGAAAAGTAATGAAGAAGTACAAACTTACTGATTATTAAATATAATTTGGTTTAGAATGCGTCAAATACATCCCAAAAAGATAAATGTTAAGAGAGGGGGGGCATTTTTAATCATCGGCTATCGCTTCACGTCAGCGAGTGTGCTCCTTGCTCTACGCTCCCGATATAATTAATGGATTTGGTATAAAGTGGAATGAGAATGAATCCCCCAATGTTGAGGAGCAGAAATATACATAATGATCGTTTTTGGTTTAATAACAAAAGAGCAGGTTGTGATATTGAAACGACGTTAAAAAATCCCCAGTGTTTTAAACTGGGGATTTGTGTATAAGAGACAGGATTATTGGCCACCTTTTTTGTGAGGCTAGTTGCTAGTATCGTTACTGCTTGTTTTATTGTCTTCATTTTTCAATGCTTGTTCTTTGTCGTGTTTTTCTTTGAGGTATTTAATCTTGTCACGATCACCAAACTTCATGTTGGCCGTGTATTTCAACGCCATAATGTTGCTAACAACGACACTCAGTATGACAACGGTAATCACCCAAGGGTTGAGTAACCATTCCATTTAGACCTCACAAATATTAGTGATGAACCTTGTATAAAGACTATCAAGGTTTTTAAGGATCTGCGACTTTCCTGCCACGTCATTTTCACTAAGTGTGTGGTAAAGCAGATCAAGCGTAAGTTGTTGCTGTAAGGTCTGGCTTATTGGGTGATAACTGATGTGCCAAGGTTCTAGTGCAACGCCACCTTTATCTTCAGCATAAGGTAAGTAAAACCCATACTCACCCATATGTGCACTTAGCCATTGATTAAATTCAGCTTGATGTCCGTTGGTTTGGTATTCCCATGGTTCTAACTGTAGTGAGGTATTTGCAGGTAAACAGTTTTTAGCATAGATATCGACATCGGTTCCCCAGTGGTGTCGGCTCGCACCAGGTAACGCAGACCAGCGTAAAATAGCTTCAATTTTATCTAATTCAGATAACGCACTCGCATCTAATGGCAGACTGTTACTATCAAGCAAAGGTCTTAAACCGTTAAATTTATTATTCCATATAAGTAATTGACGCTCAAAAGGGCGAAAAGCACTAGCTAGTTGCAAATCAAACCCTGCGAGCTGTGCTGCCTGTTGTAAGGCCGCAAAAGCGGGCTGCATATCTTTATGCAGAAGGTGTTGCTGATGGCTCACTAAGTGATCAGTATTTTGACCTGTGAGTTGCCCAGCAGTTAGCTGCTGGGCGGGTGTTGTTATCATATTAGTGATTTTTCTAAGACCTTTTGGTACATATCCGTGAGCTTTTCCAGATCGGCAGCTTTCACACACTCATTTACTTTATGGATTGTAGCGTTAACAGGACCCAGTTCGACAACCTGCGCGCCTGTTCTTGCAATAAAGCGACCATCAGAGGTGCCACCTGTCGTCAGCAGTGCTGGTTTGGTGTGATTGACTTCTTCAATCGCAGCAACGACAGCGTCAACCAATGTGCCTTCATCCGTTAAAAAAGGATGACCGCTGAGCGTCCATTTCAGATCATAGTTTAGACCGTGTGCATCTAGAATAGAGTGAACGCGGCGTTTAATTTCACCATCGGTTAATTCTGTGCTGAAACGGAAATTAAACTGCACATCAAACTCACCAGGAATCACATTCGATGCCCCAGTACCTGACGCTAAGTTTGCAATTTGAAAGCTGGTAGCCGGGAAATAAGTATTGCCGTTATCCCATGTGGTCGCGGCCAGTTCAGCTAATGCGGGTAATGCTTTGTGAACAGGGTTATCTGCAAGGTGTGGGTAAGCAACGTGCCCTTGAATACCTTTAACCGTAAGATCGCCAGTGATAGAGCCACGACGACCATTTTTAACCACATCACCCACTGCATGCGTGCTTGAAGGTTCACCCACAATACACATATCGATTTTTTCGTTACGTGCTTCAAGGGTATCAATAACACGGGTTGTGCCGTTGATGAATGGCCCTTCCTCATCAGAAGTAATCAGCAGAGCGATTGAACCCGCATGATCAGGGTGTTCGGCAAGAAAGCGCTCAATAGAAACAATGATGCAAGCCAATGACCCTTTCATGTCTGCTGCACCACGACCGTGTAAATAGCCATCAATGATCGTTGGTTCAAATGGTGGGTTGTGCCACTGTTCTAATGGACCAGCAGGAACCACATCAGTGTGACCCGCAAAGACAAACAGTGGTGCTTGTGTACCACGGCGTGCCCATAGATTAGTTGTATCATCGAACACCATCGTTTCAATGACAAAACCAAGTTTTTCTAGACGTGCGATCATCACGTCTTGGCAACCAGCATCCTCTGGTGTTACGGAATTGCGGCTCATAAGGTCTTTCGCTAATGCGATTACCGGGCTGTCTGACATCCTTGTTTCCTTTATTACTTAGAGAGTAGTTGCTGAAAAATTTCTTGATATTGCGCTGGTTTGAAACCGAGGTGGTAGCTATCGTTATGAACAAGCAATGGTCGCTTGATCATTGCTGGAGATTCCAACATTAAGCTAATCGCTGTTTCTTGGTTTAAGTTGGCTTTTTGTTCGTCAGTTAACTGGCGGAAGGTGGTTCCACGTTTATTGACCATAGCTTCCCAACCTAATTGAGATTCAAATTTTTCTAACATCGCTTGATCTAGACCATCAACGCGGTAGTCATGGAAGGCGTAATCAATACTTTCTGCTTCTAGCCATTTTTTCATTTTTTTAATGGTGTCGCAGTTTTTAATGCCGTAGGCGATTGTGCTCATAATGATGCTGACTTTCTTTTGTTATTTATTAGCATTCCTTTATAGCGAGAATAGCTAACCTGCGCAATGGGTGATGACGGTCACTTTTTAAAACAGACTTATTTTGATTCGCTTAACCATTCATCGTTAGCGTCTTGACGAAACTCTTGATAAAAGAGCTCCACTTTTTTCGCTTCACCGTCTGCGAGTGTAAAAGGCGTAAAGCTATCCCCATTGATGATTGAATCCAGAGTGACTGGCTGAGCGATAATGGCGTTATGTTCTATTGTGACGAGACACCGCGTTTCATCGAAATAGGTAAAAAGGCTGACTTCATTATTTTCGTTTTGCCATGAATAGACAGACAACACACCGTTTTTCAGTGTTAGTTCATCTTCAATTAAACGCTGCGGGGCTTGAAAAATGATTAATAACGACGCGGCATTAAGTTCAAGCGGTGTTCCATTGGTAAAGGCTTGATGAATGCTTTGTCTTTCTTTTTCAGTTAATACATCAAGTAATACTGGCTTATGTTTGATTGCATCTTGTGTGGCTTTAAGTAACTTTTGTGCACCGCTCATCATATGACCTTATCTGTAGGCATAAAAAGCACAGATACTACTACTGATACAGTTTAGCTGCCAATGTGGGGCTTGATTATATGATTAATGATTACGTGACCATTAACACCGATATTGCTCTTGGGCATGCATGATTCCTGGTGGTTATAACTTTTAAGCGTCACTAAACAGGTTAGATATTAAAAGAGTGTCGTGTCTGGCGGGGCGTTTTTTTACTACCACTAATGTATTAGTGAGACCTAGGTCCCACTTTTGACTTTGTATAGGGTGAAAACTAAATAGCTAATTGATCAAACTCAACATGCCAGTTGTGGATCTCGGAATAATGAAGCCTCTGTATAATGGAGGTCTCAATGGAACTGAATCCAGTTTTTGCTCGCCGTCTTTATTTGGCATTACTTGTTGAGCATACCGAACGCCCAAATGTACCAAGGTTGATTGAACAAACTGGTTGGCCACGCCGTACGATTCAAGATGTATTGAAAGCTTTGCCGGGTATTGGTATCGAATTGACGTTTATTCAAGATGGTAAACGACACAATGATGGCTATTATAAGCTAAGTGATTGGGGGCCTTTCGATCTGCAATGGGTTGAAAATCGAGAAAAGGATCTCATTACTTCTGTTGCTTGCTAAAAGAAAACCGCAGTTACTGCGGTTTTTATTTACAACGTAATAATAAAAAAGTGAGCATTATGCTTTAGGGCATAAGTAAGCATTTGCAGTCATCGTGACGGATGTGCCAAAGGTTTGTGGGGCGTATAGATGGATAGTATTTGCACCCAGTTTCCCTGCTTTATTTCTGAGATTATTCAACACGGCTTCTGTCAAATCACCATCGTTCAATAACCAGTAGTTGTACCATGTACCTTGAGAGGCCACTATGGTGCCTTTGGGTTCACATTCACTCATATGCTGAGTGTCATTCCATGTCACCTGAACTGGCTTACCATCGTGGTGTAAGGCGGTTGTTTCGCAACCCACTAATAAAAAAGAAAGTAAGCCAATAAAGTATATTTCCTTCATTACTGCCCTTGTGCTTCTAAATACAAAACAGTGGCTGCTGTACGTGATTTTACTTGCAGTTTTTTCAGTAAACTTTTCATATGTACTTTAACGGTCGCTTCTGAAATAAACAGCGCATCTGCAATTTGTTTATTACGGTAGCCTTTAGCAACTTCTTGTAATATTTGAGTTTCTCTATCAGTAAGTGAGCTTAATAGGCAATCTTGCTCTGTATTACTTTCTAAGTGTTCTCGAACAATATCGCTGTAAGCTTTACCACCGCATAACGCTTGCTTCAGCAGGCTAATTAATTCATCGGGTTCAGTATCTTTCAATAAGTACCCATCAGCACCTGCAGCGACTAGCGCTTTCACATCAGAGCGACTATCTGAAACGGTTAGTACTACGATGCTGGCAAGAATACCTTCAGCACGCATTACATTTAACGTATCAAGACCAGACATGCCTTTCATATTCAAATCAAGCAAAATAAGATCGGGATTTTTTTCATGTGCCATAGCAACAGCATCTGTTCCGTTGCTTGCTTCGCCAATCATTTCAAAATCTGGTTCAAAGCTTAATAATTGACCAATACCACGTCGCATAAGTGGATGATCGTCCACTATCATTATTTTCCAACACGTCATACTTTGTCCTCAAATTTCAAGCGAAAAGGTTAAGTTAACTTCACAACCATCGCCTAGCATTGTTGTAATCTTAATATTGCCATGTAAGCGCGAAGCCCTTTCAGCCATTATGGCTAAGCCGTAATGGTTCAGTTTTTCATTTTTAGGGTCGAAGCCTAATCCATCATCAGATATTTTGATATCAACCTGTTCATCTTTTTGACTACAAGTGACAATTATCTCGTCAGCTTGAGCATGTTTTATCGCATTCAATACCGCTTCTCGAATGACTTGAAGGACATGTATTTGATGATGTGCATCTAGGCTCAACGATGACAAATGGTTATCAATAACTAGCATGGCATCGGTTTGATTATCGAGTGGTTCTAGCATTTCGACTAACGCTTCACCAAAATCTGCTTCTTTAATGGTTAAGCGGAACGTGCTCAATAATTCACGTAATTGAGTATAAGCTCCGGATAAGCCGCTATCTATATCCATCACTATGTTATTTGCATTGTCACTGCCATTTTCTTTATCTTTTAACTGACGTTTTAATAGCGTCATTTGAATTTTAAGGTATGACAGTGATTGAGCTAATGAATCATGCAACTCCCGTGCAATTGTTGCACGCTCTTCTAATAGTAGTAACTGCTCACTTTGTTTTTGCGTGCGGTTATAATAAATACCCCGAGCCAAAATATTCGAAATGTTGTCAATAAGGGTTTGATCTGGACAAGGTAGTGTATATTGCCAACATAATTGCCCTAAATTTTTTCCATCAATGTTGAGATCTTGATAATGCCAGCGCTGGTCTATTTCTGTTCCGACCACGATCTCAGTATTACCAACCTTGGTTTCATCTATAATGAGTTTAGCTGCTGTAAGTCCTTCTATTGCAACCAATGTTTCAAGCATAGTTGAAAAGTTTTGAGAGGTCAGCCGGCTAACTGATAACTCTTGTGAGCAGTTATAAAGTACCTGCAATGATTCGTTAGCCTGCCGTAACCGACGAGTTTTTTCATCGACTTTCTGTTCTAAGCCACGGTATAGCTTACCCAGTTCAGACGACATCTTACTGAAGTTATCGGCTAGAATACCAATCTCGTTATCACTTTTAATATCAATATTTATATCAAAATGACCGCTTTGTACTTTTCCACTCGCAGCCACTAATTGGTTTAACGGCGACACGATTTTCCGCTGCGTAAAGTGAATAGTAAATAGCGCCACTATTAAGATAAGGCTTAAGCCGATCCCGCCAGCTACAGACAAGACCTGTAATTTGATCACTGAGAATTCTTGCAACTCAAAAACAAAGCGATCAATGAGGTGAACAAATTCAGCCACTTCTTGCAGGTATTGATCCTGTTGAGGGGTGTGCATTAACGGGTGTAAATTTTCCCAACGACCGATTAATCCGTAGTAATGCTTTTTGATATTAGTCGGAACGGTCCAATGTTCTAGTGCGGCCATAGAGGGAGAAAATAGTGATTGTTCAAATTGGTCTAGATGGTGGGTTAATTCGGGAGAATTCGTATTTATATCATAAGCTAATCGATAGCTCTGCATACGCAATGAACCTGAAACATTAATGGCTTCTGCATCGTTTAAACTTGAGGCTAATGTTAAAAGCGCAAAGCTGGTCGTCGCTACGGATAATAGCAGTATAACCAGCATCGCACGGGCAATTGTGGATGTGACAGGTTTGAGTGGCCGGTTTTGCACAGTCTTTCCTTTTGAGTGAAAGGCAATGTAATTATTAAGAATAGTTGGGTAACACTTTCGTATTACACCATACTTGGTGTTGAATCTCTAAAATGAATAGTGTGAGGGTTGACGTTTTATTTTATTGATCCAAAACAATTAACACCACAAATTAGCCCTAAGTGGGTATTTAAGCATTTGTTACTGTATTTACACTTACTGTGTAAAATAATGACGGATTATGAACGGTATTTTAGAGTGTTTACCGTCGATACACACATTTACAGACCGTAGTATATATTTTCATTCACATTACTTTACGAAAGGTATTAGCAAATGTTCGATCGTTCCCGCCGAAATTTACTTTCTCGGCGTCGTACTCCAGCATTACCGCGAATGCCATGGGTTGTTGATGAAGATACATTTGTAGATAGCTGTACCCGCTGCAACAAATGTGTAAATGCGTGTGAAACACAGATTATTGTAAAGGGCGATGGTGGGTTTCCCATTATCGACTTTAATCGTGGTGAGTGTACGTTTTGTACACAATGTGCTGAAGCATGTCCTGAAAGCTTGTTCCGCCCTACAACGGAGCTGCCTTGGGATTTAAAAGCGCAGATTACTCCCAACTGTTTTGCTCATCACAAAATAGAGTGTAGGAGCTGCGGTGATATGTGTGAAGTACAAGCGATTCGTTTCAAGTTACAAGCTGGTGGTGTGGCATTACCAGAATTGGATACGGACGTTTGTAATGGCTGTGGTGCTTGCTTATCAGTTTGCCCTGCATCCGCCATCAGTATGACCACGAAAAATTAGAAGAGAAAGAGCTCATGGCGCAAGAAGAAGTACATATATCAAGCCTAGTTGTTCATGTGAAACCTGAATATTTAGAAGAAGTAAAAGCTCAGATACTTGAAATGCCAAATACTGAAATACCGGGCGAAAGCCCTGAGGGAAAGATTATTGTAGTATTGGAAACGGCAAATCAAGGGTATGTTACTGATACTATAGATAAAATAAATAATTTAGAACATGTTTTAATAACTTTTTTAGTGTATCACCAAATTGAACACTTTGATTCGCAATCTGAGGATGATTCATGAAAATGACAAGACGTGCGTTTGTGAAAGCAAACGCGGCAGCATCGGCAGCAGCTGTTGCGGGTATTACCCTGCCAGCATCTGCGGCTAATTTAATTGTTAGCTCTGATGAAACAAAAATTAAGTGGGATAAAGCGCCTTGTCGTTTTTGTGGCACAGGTTGTTCAGTGCTCGTTGGTACACAGAATGGTCGTGTAGTGGCAACGCAGGGTGATCCTGAAGCTCCGGTAAATAAAGGCCTTAACTGTATTAAAGGTTATTTCCTTTCTAAGATCATGTACGGCAAAGATCGTCTTCAAACGCCAATGCTGCGTATGAAAAATGGCGAATATAATAAAGAAGGCGATTTCGCCCCTGTTTCTTGGGACCAAGCATTTGATGTGATGGCCGAGAAATTCAAAACAGCACTGAAAGAGAAGGGGCCAACAAGCGTTGGTATGTTCGGCTCTGGTCAGTGGACTGTTATGGAAGGCTACGCAGCATCAAAAATGATGAAAGCGGGTTTCCGTTCAAATAACATCGATCCTAATGCTCGTCACTGTATGGCTTCGGCTGTAGGTGGATTTATGCGTTCTTTCGGTATTGATGAGCCTATGGGTTGTTATGATGACTTCGAGCACGCAGATTCATTCGTGCTGTGGGGTTCTAACATGGCAGAAATGCACCCAGTACTGTGGACACGTATTACTGACCGTCGTTTAAGCCACCCCCATGTTAAAGTAAACGTGCTATCAACGTATTATCACCGTTCGTTTGAACTGGCTGATAACGGTATGATTTTTGAACCTCAAACCGATTTAGCTATTGCTAACTTTATCGCAAACTACATCATCCAAAACGATGCAGTGAACTGGGATTTTGTTACAAAGCATACCCACTTTAAACGTGCTGAAACAGACATCGGTTATGGTCTACGTGACGATAATCCTCTTCAGATGAAAGCAAAGCATCCTAACTCTGGTGCGCTTCACCCAATGGATTTCGAACAGTATAAAGCATCTGTTGCTGAGTACACTGTTGAGAAAGCATCGCAGATGTCGGGTGTATCTGAAGAAAAACTAATAGAGATGGCGAAGCAATACGCAGATCCAAAAGTGAAAGTAATGTCACTTTGGACAATGGGTATGAACCAACATACTCGTGGCGTTTGGATGAACAGCCTGGTTTATAACATTCACTTGTTAACGGGTAAAATCTCTCAGCCTGGTAATAGCCCGTTCTCATTAACAGGTCAGCCATCAGCTTGTGGTACAGCACGTGAAGTGGGTACATTCTCACACCGTCTGCCTGCCGATATGGTTGTAGCAAACCCTAAGCACCGTGCTATTGCAGAAAAAATCTGGAAACTGCCTGACGGTACGATTCCACCAAAACCTGGCTATCATGCCGTTGTTCAAGATCGCATGTTGAAAGACGGCAAGCTAAATGCCTACTGGGTAATGTGTAATAACAACATGCAGGCAGGCCCTAACATTAACGAAGAACGTTTACCGGGTTACCGTAACCCAGAGAACTTTATCGTATGTTCAGACCCGTACCCAACAGCAACGGCACAAGCATCTGATTTGATTTTACCAACAGCAATGTGGGTAGAAAAAGAAGGTGCTTACGGTAACGCAGAGCGTCGAACTCAAGCTTGGTATCAGCAAGTTGAATCACAAGGTGATTCAAAGTCTGATTTATGGCAGTTAATGGAATTCTCTAAGCGCTTCAAGATTGAAGAAGTGTGGGGTGAAGACTTATTAGCACAAATGCCTGAGTACCGTGGAAAAACTATGTACGAAGTACTGTTCCGTAATGGTCAGGTTGATAAGTTCCCGCTTTCAGAAGCACAAGAGCTTAACGATGATGCTAAAGCACAAGGCTTCTACTTACAGAAAGGTTTGTTTGAAGAGTACGCAGCATTTGGTCGCGGCCATGGTCACGATTTAGCACCGTACGATGTTTACCATCAAGTACGTGGACTACGTTGGCCAGTTGTTGATGGTAAAGAAACACTTTGGCGTTTTGTTGAAGGCTCTGACCCATATGTACCGGAAGGTGAAGGTTTCCGTTTCTACGGTAAGCCAGATGGTAAAGCGAATATCATTTTTGCTCCGTTTGAACCAGCACCAGAAGAACCCGATCAAGAATATGATATGTGGCTATGTACAGGTCGTGTACTTGAACATTGGCACACAGGTACAATGACACGCCGTGTTCCTGAACTGTATAAAGCAGTGCCTGATGCACTTTGCTTTATCCACCCTGATGATGCGCAAAAACGCGGTTTACGCCGTGGTGATGAAGTGCTATTGGAATCTCGCCGTGGTGAAGTTCGTTGTCGAGTAGAAACGCGAGGTCGTAACCGTCCACCTGCTGGATTGGTATTTGTACCGTTCTTCGATGCTCGTGTTTTGGTTAATAAACTGATTTTGGATGCTACTGACCCACTGTCGAAACAGACAGACTTCAAGAAGTGCCCAATTAAAATCACCAAAGTTTAAATAATCGGATGATATTAGTAGTTGATTGCTTGTAACCCCTATAGGCAATCATCTGCTTGACTCGAATTTAGCCATTAGGCGGAGAAAGCAATGAAACGATTAGTTTTAGCAGTTATGACTGTTGGCATGTTGTTAGCTGGAGCGGTGCAAAGTGCGGAAGAAACTAGCGCACCAGCAACAGAAAATCACAAAGTTTTAGATCAAATCACGACGAACCCAGGCGGTATTGGTGGCGTTGAATCATTACGTGGTGCAAGTGAGCTAGAAACAACGCGCCCTGCAGATGCATTTAAACGTTACCCACGTGACCAAGGTACGATTGATAGTGATTACGTTTATCAGCCACCTTTGATTCCACATACTATTCGCAATTACGAAGTGTCGTTAAACGCTAATAAATGTTTAGCTTGTCACAGCTGGAAAAATGCGAAAGAGATGGGTGCAACCAAAATCAGTGTAACGCACTATGAAACACGTGAAGGCCAAGTGCTTTCAGATGTATCACCACGTCGTTACTTCTGTCAGCAATGTCACGTACCTCAAGCTGATGCTAAACCATTAGTGGGTAATGATTTCCAACGTGTTGACGCGCTGCGCTAGTTATAGCCGCAATCATAAGAGAGGCTATATATGAACATTATAAAAGCGTTCTGGAAAAGATTGAGATCACCGAGTAAAGTGGCGGTTGGCGTTGTTTTACTTATGGGTTTCATGGGTGGCTTATTATTCTGGGGTGCATTTAACACCGGAATGGAAGCAACCAATACCGAGGAATTCTGTTCTGGTTGTCACGCACCTATCGTTAAAGAGATCCGTGAAACAGTTCACTTCTCTAACCGTTCTGGTGTACGAGCTATTTGTTCCGATTGTCACGTACCTCATAACTGGACAGATAAAATTGTACGTAAAGTTCAAGCATCAAAAGAGTTGTTTGCGCATTATGTAACGAAGACGATTGATACAGAAGAGAAGTTCAAAGAGCGTCGAAGTCATTTAGCGGAACGAGAATGGCATCGAATGAAAGAGAATAACTCGCAAGAATGTCGTAATTGTCATAATTTCGATTACATGGACTTCTCTGAGCAAGGCCCACGTAGTGTGAAGCAGCACTCAACGGCGTTAGCATCGGGAGATAAAACCTGTGTAGATTGCCATAAAGGTATTGCCCACAAACTGCCTGACATGCAAGGTGTAGAAGGCTGGTAATAACAAAGGTAAGTAGAGTATGAGTACATTAGAATCAGTGATTTGGCATGTATTAGGTTATGCCGCAATGCCCGTTATTATCTTGTCTGGCTTTGCTGCTGTAGCTGCCGTTTCAATTTGGCTTTTATCGTTAGGTAAAGACAAAAACGTGTAACAGATCAATCGTTGTTCAGTAACGCTTAGATTCAAATACTAAGTGCATAACGCAAAGCCACGTCGACAGACGTGGCTTTTTTAATGCGTATTATTTGAACAAGAAGTGCGTTGAAATAAGCCGATTAGCATCATTACTGTCCAGGCTATGTAGAGTGGTAACCATTCGATGAAGAAAGGTACGCCTATTAGTGCCGTGCCCTCTAACGATACTTCACCAAGGTGGAGTGCCACCATACTGATTAAGCCAATAAAGCTGATGACTAAAAAAGAAGGTCTATCCATCAGGTTGCTCCTTATTCATTAGTGAATAAGGTAATCTAAATGATAACTATTATCAAGTGTGTTTTTTGAATTATACCTCGAACTTTACTCTGATGCGAGATAGTGGCTTTCTAACAACAAAGTGCGGAATGCTTCTGCTCGTTCTCGGTTTACACCAAAATCAGAATAGCCTGTTCGCGATTCAGATCGAACAATGATTTCATTGCCTTGAAGGCGTAATTCAAAATCATCCACAAAACCAAAGACAGCACTACGGCATTCAATGTGAAGGTAATTAGGGGTTTTTTTAGCGAGGCTAGCACCCGATAAAGACAGTGCGATTTGTTCTATATCTGCCCAGTGGGCGAGACCGGTTTCATTGAGCGTGAATTTAGCCAGCTGGAAGTCATCGCGTTTATCGCGTGTTGATACACAGTTTGGCTTGTCACCACAAGTTTGTAGCGATCGGTCGGCAACCATGGCATTTTCACTATCAGCGTTTGAACAGCCAGCCATGGCCATAGTGGTGGTTATTGTAAGTAGCAACAAACGAGAGTTCATGTTCAATCCTTGTCCATATGAATTACCAACGAATATAGAAGCAATCTATTTATATACCCATGTTACCTCTAGGTGCTTATGCCCCGCAGGGCAAGGCAACTAGCACCAATCTGCGTTGTTATAAAATCTCTAGGTAGAATAACTATACTTCAATTTTATGCCTAGCATCTTGAAGTATCATGGGTATAGCGCAATATACGCAGCAAAACCTACCCATGATGCAATAAGTAATCCCCAAGGTAACCAATGCTGCTTGTGTTCAACAATCTGCTCTGGAGGCGTTTCAGAAGGTTCTACTGGTTGTTGTTTTTCTTTAAGGTCTTTTTTTCTAAGCTTGTCACGCTCACGTGATTTTACTTTTTGTTGTTTTTTATATAACTCAATCCCTTTTTGGATCCCTTGTGCGACTAAACGCGTTTGTTCTTTAGTTTGGCTGGGTTTTTGAGTTGCTTTGGCTATTTGCATTGCTTCGGTTTGCGTTTCTGCTGATGGAGCGTTACTTGTTTTTTGAATATTCATTCTCATTCCACCTAAAGGTCAATCGTTTGGTTCCTTGATTGTTTAAGCGACATTATACCTTGTCTGTATCTTGTGTGTGAGTGTATCTGAACGATCAGAATGGATAGATATGTAGTAATATTTCAACAAGTAATAAATAGCCATATAGCTGGACTTAACTTTAAACAACCAATTTAAGTCCTTGATTTTGAGTTGTTTTAAGTGATTTTCATATTGATTTTTCTAGTTTGGTAAATACGTGTGACAACCTGTTTGTTGCCTGAATAAAAGATGAAGTTATAGTTTTTCTTACAAAAAATGTGATCAAAACGGCAAGATTAAAAATTGAACAGTGCGGTACGCCACAGAATTTATCACTGCTAAGTTCTTAAATCCGTAATTTAGATTATTGTGAGCGGGTAATTAATACGTTGTGCATTTCACACTTTGGTTGAATTTAAGGCCGTTCGGCACCATTGCTCAGTTAAGAGAGAGTGTGTGAGGAATTGTTTTGCTTTATCCAATAGATGCTTATGACAAGCACGGTACATTGAAGCCATCGAAAATGTTATGGCTGACACTGACGTTTAGTGCCAAAGCATGGTTTGTTTTTGTGATGGCAGGTGCCAGTCGCGAGCAAGGTGCACAAATATTGACAATATTCTATCCATATAGAGATAGTTTATATATCGGAATGGCAATGGGTTTCCCCGCAATATTATTGATGTGGTTATCGGGTCAGCGATATAAAAATAAAAAAATAATGAATATATTATGGCAGCATGGAAAAAAATTATTACTCGCTGCCTATTTAACTGATTGTTTATTGCAACTGTATCACCTGTCGCTCACACATGGTGCATTCAGCTGGACGAGGGCAATTATCATGTTATTAACGCTATGGTTTAGCGTATACCTGATAAGAAGCACAAGAGTTCAGAATACATTTGCAGATAAGCCTGTAGAGAGGTAAACCAAATGAATGAGTGGAGTAAAGGTTTAGTACTATTTAGTGCACTTTTAAGCCCGCTAGCAATGGCTGATTGGCTGTTGGATGTTAACTTTGAGTTGACTAGCGAAAATACAAAACAAAGCGTCAATACATCACTGTCTTTACTTCCAGGTGAAGAGACCATTATTTTTGGTACATCTTCAGATGAAGGGAATAGTAGTCGAGAATTGGTCGGAAGTGCAGAGTTACTAGAATATTCAGCCGAAGAAGTAAAAATCGCATTTACTATCAAAGAACGTTTAGATGATGGAGCATGGCGCACGATTACTTCACCAGTTCTATCGACGGGTCTTAATGGACCAACATCGTTTGTGAGTACGAATGATGCTTCGAAAGAACAAGTAAAGTTACAAGTTGAAGTGACCTCCGTGTAACGTAATTCACGGCTCACTATCTATATAACGCTCCATAAGTGGGGCGTTTTTTATACCCCTCATTTACCCTTTGTACCAATTCCATTAATTATCTGCCCATTCAGAATACCACTGGGAGTCGAGTTCAAGGATAGTGCTTGATAGAAGAGTGGTTCTCTTTTGAAATCGCTAGACACAGAAGTTGGCTTCCAGTGGTGTTCCCTTTGGGCGAGTTTAAAATACTTTTATACTGCGTTAATAAAATTCAATTTAGAGCCATTAGATCCTCAATTTATCTCCTTGCCTAAAAGCATTTTAACTCTCGCTGAACTGAGCAGATAATTAATGGATTTGGTATTAGATAAGTCGCTGTTCACTCTTCAGGTTAAAATTAGTCGACTACCTTGAGGTAACTTGGGTATATAATCGATAGTCGATTAATTAGATTTGTCATACTTTGTATTTAGGAGAACTTAATGGCTACCTCACAACCTGCAATCTTGCCAGACGCTGGCCCTTTTTCCCTTTATGTTGTTATGAAGGTTGTAGGAAATAAAGATACGGTTATTGAGCAATGTAAATCATTGCATCAAACCCTAGCAGTATTAAATGAACAACAACCAGGTGCCGATCTTCGTGCGAGCATTGCTTTTGGCCAATCGTTTTGGTCGTCGCTAGAAAAAGGTTGCCCTGCTGAATTTTCTGATTTTCGTGAATTAGGCAAGGGGGATATTACTGCACCAGCAACGGGTGGTGATGTTCTTTTACATGTTAACTCTAGCCGTCATGATTTGAATTTTTACCTGCTTCGTCGTTTTATTGAACCTATGGCAAAAGAGATAGAAGTACTGGATGAAACGTATGGTTTTAAATATCTAGATTCGCGTGATATGACTGAGTTTGTTGATGGTACTGAGAATCCAAAAACAATTGAAGCGCGCAGTGATGTTGCCTTAATTAAAGAAGGTGACTTTGCTGGTGGTAGCTTTGTTATGGTTCAGCGTTTCATCCATAACCTTCCTGCATGGAATCGCTTAAGTATTCAAGCGCAAGAAAAAGTTATTGGTCGTACTAAACCTGATTCGATCGAACTTGATGATGTACCAGCAGCGTCACATGTTGGTCGTGTTGATATTAAAGAAGAAGGTAAAGGGTTAAAGATTGTTCGTCATAGCCTGCCATATGGCTCTGTAACGGGTGAGCATGGTTTACTTTTCATTGCCTATTGTTCTGGTCAACATAACTTCAATGTGATGTTAGAGAGCATGTATGGTGAATCTGACGGTAAGTCAGATCAAATGTTGCGGTTTACTAAAGCAGTAACAGGCGCCTACTTCTTTGCACCATCAGTCGAGATGTTAGATAGCTTATAAAGCGGATAAAAAGATAACGATGTGTTATTTCTCATGAATTTCCAATAAGAGAAGTACACGAATCGGTATAGGCGAGAGGTGAATACTTCTCGCTTTTTTATTGCGACAAACAAAAAACGCCACCCGAAGGCAGTAATGCCGTTCACTTAAGGTGAACGGCTTTCTTATTTTTGGCATATCGTTGAGGTCTTGGCTTTACCGTTCTTGGGAATGTTCTTTCCCTCCGCCCTTCAAGTATTAAGCTCTCAGC